>OBMK010000157.1_pt1 | contig 65046 bp, 64 predicted proteins | sample 1539081 | NCBI WGS metagenome assembly OBMK01 (sample SAMEA3355528, study PRJEB22509) | marine metagenome | biome: marine; feature: river plume; material: water | place: USA | collected 2010-08-07 | depth 0.5 m | reverse complement strand
TGGCGTTATACGCACCACTTACATCACCGCCAAATGCAGTAGATGTAGTTAGATAGCTACCTGTAGCCTGTTTGCCATCTAGAGCAGTTTGGAGTCCATCTACGTTAGCAATTATGTGATTGTGGCTGTCGTCAGCTACTACAATGGCATCATAAGTTCCACTTACATCACCGCCAAAGCTATCGGCTGTAGTTAGATAGCTACCTGTAGCCTGTTTGCCATTTAGAGCAGTTTGGAGTCCATCTACGTTAGCAATTATGTGATTATGGCTGTCGTCAGCCACTACAATGGCGTTATACGCACCACTTACGTCACCGCCAAATCCAGTAGATGTAGTTAGATAGCTACCTGTAGCCTGTTTGCCATCTAGAGCAGTTTGCAGTCCATCTACGTTACCAATTGTATGATTGTGGCTGTCATCAGCTACTACAATCGCATCATAAGTGCCTGAAACATCACCACCAAATGCAGTAGATGTAGTTAATCCGTCTGTAATTAAGCTTTGAGCTTCATCGGCAGGGAGGTCTACAAATACTGCTTTTTCGCCAGCAGCAAAATTAACCAATGCGCCGTTGTTACTAGAAGACTTTACCGTGGTACGAGCTAGTGTTGAGGCATTGTATGTACCCTCACCCACTTCCCATTCATTAGCAATTTCGTCTACGATGACGTAGAACGTAGTGTCTCCGTTAGAAAGGTAAGAAGAAAAAGCAACAAAACCCGTAACGGCACCTGATAAGGTTATTGACCCTGTGCCAGTTGAAGTTGTGGTTTCTTGAACCCTATCAGCTAATACAAAAGCCATCAGACTATCCTAATAATAGCGCTAGTTGCGTCCCCTACTGGAAGCTGTACTTCAAAATCACCTGTCGTTGAGGTCTTATCTTCACCAAAGTCTAAAACAGCAATTGCTCGGTTACCTTTACTAGAGTTGTAAATTAAAGCGCCTCTAGCAGTAAGACTTACATTAGAGAAAACAACATTATCAAAATCAACAAAAGCTGTATTTCCTGTTAAAGAAATAACAACATTGGTAATGTTAGCTCCCCCTGCGGTATAATTAGTACCTGAAGTTTCACCGCTTGTGGTATACACAGTCGTCGATGAGCTTAGAGATGCACTATCTAGGAAAAGCGCCATTTTAAGCTGATCTGTGTCAAGATCGTGAATACCGCCAAAGAGTTCTTCTTTGAATGACCCACACATAGATTGCACTATTGCCATTACGTTCTCCTATTAAATAACGCTAGCTACGGTTTCACCAAAACGATAAGTGTCTTGTCGTAGCTTACCATCACCTAAAGCTTTTAGCATCAAAACTGCTTGATCGCGCATTTGCTGATACGTTCCCATAGTGTCGGGGTCAGATTTCATAAATCTAGCTGCTTCCACAAGGCAAGTATTCAATAGAGCGTTATCAAAATTGTCTCCAACCCAAGACGTTCCAGCAGTGACAATGCTTTCAGGACGATAGCCGTAATGAACCTCCACTGAATAGTCAGAATCAGGGGTAGGGCCAAGAATAAGAGAGTCTGTATCAAAAATGCCGTAGTGTTTAGGAAATCCTACACTGGTGGCGTTAGGGTAAGCTTCTCTTATAAAGTTAACGTCTTTAAATAACAAAAAATTAGTATTTCCCGAACTGTCTACCGCTGAGACGCTATATAAATATAGAAAATCACTAGGCAAGGACAAATATGAGTTGTTTTGTGATACATTACCTAACTGATTTTTACGTAAAGCAGGTATCTGCACGGATTCGTACAGAAACTTCTCAGCCTGTCGCGTAAACAACGCCAACTGAGCAGCGGTGTACGTGTTTTCAGTAATATCCTGAATGTTGTCAGTCAGTTCGGAATAATTCATAAGAACACCTTATGCCATTGGCCCACGGCATGTTTTTCCTCGCTTAGCGGCACCAGCTCCGCGCATTACCACGCCACCGCTCTTCATTTTTTTACATGAACACTTGGCGCTTCCGCAATTAGTGCACTTTTTAGAGGATTTTTTCATAATACACCTATGTTGTTTGTACGTTTACGGAGTTTAGGAACATCGCAGTAGCTATTTTGCTACTGTTAACAGCAATAATGTGCGCTCTACTTGCAGCGTAACCCGCATAATCGGGTCGTGGGTCACGAATAGCTTGAGGATCGTAAATTGGCTTTTCACCTAAATGGCGCTGAGGGTGATCTTTCTCCCAGCACTCGCTACAAACCTTAGTATTCGTATCTTTACCTTTTATAACTAGCTTTTTTAAGTCCTTTAGCTTGTAACGAAAGCCGCAGCGATCACATTCAGCTAACGCTCGCTTAGTCGAAGCGTAAATTTTACCCACGAGCAGGAACCAACCTAAAGGTAGCTTTCTCTCTGTCCTGTTCCGCTGCCAATTGAAACTGCTGCTCGTATTCAGACTTAAGCATTTGACCGCGAGCAAACAGATCAGGGTCTTTCATACTAATGTAATAGGCTAAACCAGAAACAAGTGCCGGGAGAAATCTAAAGTTTGCGTCGGCAGTCTCAATTCCACTACCTGCGTCTTCAATTCTACGTAGATACCAGTATGCGAAGGTATAGGAATCATCGTTTGGAACAGGCCATACCACTATTTTAGGGTTATCACGAAGTCTGCGAACCCATACTTGAATAGGACGGCCCTCTACGTTCTTATTCGGGATAGAAGCATAGCTGCTGGCACTGATTCTATTGATTGTTACGTCGCTTTGGTTCTGCCCAGAGCCTCGTCTAACAACATGATCCATTACATCAATAGCATCAGCAGGTAGATCATACTCTTCTACCCCTGATGTTAGCGCTAGCGTTCCAGAATCAATAGTCCACATATTGATTCCACGGTTCTGCCACTCAATTGTCATTAAATTCATAGACCGTCGAGCAGTTTTCAGATCATAACCGCTACGCATAGCGCGGCCCGCTCGTTCCCAAGCTTCCTCAGCTATTTCCGTAAAGTCTAGATTAAAGTTTGAAGTGCCAGAAGTTGCCATATCAACCTCGCATTAGCTTAGAAAGCAACATACGCTTCTGAGCAGTGGACATTCCTTTAGGGCCACGCATATTTGCCATACCGCCTTTAGCGTAGCCTCGCTGCTGCGGAGGACGACCTGCGGATTCTTTCATCTGCTTATCCATCATCTGCTGCTTAAGCATGTTCTTGAGCTTCTGTATGTCTTCAGGGGCCATCTTTGAAGAGTCCCTGCTTTGCTCAGTACGTTGAGTCTTCTTTAGCTGCTGTGCTGACGGGTTAGGTCGCATCATTTCAGCAGGAGGCATATCGGGTCTAGCGCCTATATCCTTGGGCTGACCGCCCTTGGCATAACGCTTGACCTTTCCCCCACAGGACATTCTATAGCCCTTGCCTTTAGTTTGAGGCTTTGCACACTTAGACCTAGTTTTCTTCATTTTTTCTTCCCTTTACGTTTCAAAGCCTTAACTCTTTTAGGCTTACCAGCCGGTTGTCCAAGCTTGTTCTTTTGAGCGATTCTACTTTTTTTCTCACTAGAAGTCATCTCATAAGATGTTTTAGGGGTCTTTGACGATACTTTTTTGGTGGGCCTACAGTAAGGTGTACTGCGCCCGTCGCCTTTTTTACGACCACATGACTTTCCAGTTTTAACGTCCTTCCAGTCTTCCTTAAACCAACGCTTCAGCGCTGCGCCCTTTTCGGTCTTTCTGACCGCCATTACTTTTTGCCGCCCTTATTTTTTCGGCATTTTGCAATAGCACCAGACGCATACGCAGAGGGAAAAACCTTGTAGTTCGCTTTGACCTTCTTATAACAGGCATCTTTTACAGTTCCGCCTTTCTTGTAATAACAACGCATTAGCATTTCCATCTTTTTCTAGCTTGACGTAAACGAGAATTGGGGTCTTTGGCGGCTTTTGGAAACTGCTTCATCTGCCCCGCTGACCTAGCACAGTAAGATTTTCGGCGTTTTGAGTCCTTGCTTCCTGCTTTTACCTTACCAGTAACAGCAGTCTTTAGCTTAGAGCCGGGATTTGCTTTGCGGTGAGCAGCTACGCCCTTCTTAGTCATTCCCGCACCTGATTTGGTTTTACGGTAGTTCCCACCCTTGCCAGTGGTTTTAGCTATAGGTTTGTCTTTCTTACTAGCCATGATTAATCCTTAAGAGCGATAAACTGCTCTAGCGTCAATCCGCCGCCAGAGCTGGTTCCGTTTCCGTAGCTTTGTACGCTGCCCTGAGCGTTAAAAATAAATTTAGCTGCCACTTCATTGGCAAGCTCGTCAAGCGGCGCTACCTGCGTACTCTGACTGCTATCAATGCGTATCGACGTACCAAACGTCCCTGTTGTGGGATTAAGAAATCCTATGTCGGGGTCTTCTGGGTACAAATTCCCTGCAATACTGTACGTTCCGTTTTGCTCTGGCGGCTTTATTCGCCAGCCATCGGTGTTCTGAAGAAAAAAGTAAACACCCACAAAGACACCACCGCCGATAGAGTCGCCACCGGACTGACGAAACGCTCTTGGAAATGTGGCGTTATTGCCAAGCTTTGCCCAGTCAAGCCATCGTGAATATATATATTGGATTGAGTAAACAAACTGGCTGGGGTCTAACGTGATAATCCTATTCGTCCCATCAAAACTAATCATTTGCGTACTGCCTATCCAAAATTTGCTGGACGGGAATCGAGGTGTCGGCTGTTGTATTAACCGATCTTATAACAAGATTTTGAAAGTTTAATGATAGCAACCTTACATCAACGGAGTTTACTTCAATGCTTGCAGAAAATGTACCGCTGTTCACGACTTCCTGCCCTGCAAGCTCTGTTGTGGTTCCGGCACTATAGATACGCACCTCTGTACCGGCCTCTATGCCCGTCAGAGACAGTACCGAAGGTGTCTCAATGTTTATGGTGCCATTATTACTAACACTAGATATAGACGCATTAGAGCCGTTTAAGTTTTTCCACGTAAGCGTCCCAGTAGAAGTCCACTGAACGTGAATACTCGCCCTTGGATCAAAGGTCACGTTATTGGCTTCCAATGTAAGATCAGAACCGCTAGTGGGCGTTTCTACTAAAATACAAAGCGGCTTATCGGGCTGCACCGTATTTGCCAAGGCGTCAAGTTGCGTTTGCATCGCTGACTGGGTGCCAGCACTAATCGTGACGTTGGCTCTAGCGCCCATCTCAAAAAGGTTGAAGCGTCTTTCCGTGCCGAGCATTGGTGCGCCACCACCGTATTCTGAGTACGTTACCCAATCGCTGTATAACGTACCCGTAGCACCCGGATACTGAATGTCGGTGCCGCCGGTATCAAGGTTGGAGTCCGGTCTGCCGTAGCAATAATCGCCGGAATGCGTTGCCATGATCGCGCTGCCAAGTGGTGTACCTACTGCTGCGCTTGATTGCAGCACTCCGTCGATATAACACTCAATACCGTTGATACCGCCAGTACCTTCCATTCGCATCAATACGTGGTAGTCGCGGTTGACCGCCAGCTTAAAGTCACTGAACGCTTGCGCCGTAAATCCATTACTGGAGTCGGCAACATTCACCAGTAAACGATTACCAAAACCGATCACGATATATAAGTTGTTTACGCCTCCGCCTTCTTCCCATATTCCTGAAGGGGGCTGGTGTACTCTATCAAGCCTGATCCATCCACCAATCTCTCGTCGAGTATGCGTCACGGTGACATTTGTAAACGCCGTGTCAGCCATTTCTATACGACTTACATCGTCGTTGATTGTCCAAGAGTGCGTGTTATTTCTAGTTATCGGCGTGGTAACAAATCCGAATGATCCCGACGATGTTTGTCCGTTAGCTGGGAAAAACCCTTGCTCATCGGCGTAGCTGTTATTAAACCTGTGGTAAATATCTGGAGCCGTCTGCTTAACAAACTGGCTGTAGTCTGGAAGTCCTTTTGCAAACGCAAAGGCATCACTACGATCACCGTCTCTATTAGTCACCCAGAGATACAGCGTACCGTCAGAAAAGGAGCCAATGTTGGCATCAAACTGTATTGACGTATCAGCCCAGCTATCTATGGACGTTTGCTGAACCTTGGTTGCCGTAGCGTAATCTGCGGAGTCGCCAATATCTATCCGGCTTGTTCCATTTTGCGTTTTAAAGCCGGTTCCTGTAATAACTTGATTAACGTCCCCAGCGTCTACGCGCCCGTCATCTATGCTAGATATTTGAACAGCAGCGTCTTGAACAAAGGTTATAGCGTAGCTGGTGTATTCACCGCGAGTATTGCTAAAGCTATTATTCCAAGTGCCGAGCGTCTTTGGCCCCGCCGATCCACCATCAAGGTCATAGGCAAGCATTTGCTGTTTATGCACTTGGGACGAACCAAAGATGCTGTCAGCCATTGTAAATCCGGTAGGCCCAGACACCGAGGTTATATCGCCGTGTGTGACGATAGCGACACAAACAATAAGGCTATTGTCTTGCGTTAGCGTAACGATAGGTGTGGGCGGCGCAGGGTTATTCTGTTGTCCTATGCCCTGAAAATCGCCCAGCACATTGCCTTGCGTTAAAGATTTATCACTACGAAATACATGCACCATCCACGAATATTCTTCGCTGTTACCATTACTGTACTGCAATACTGGATTAGGCTCACTGCTGCCCAGCACTTTGTAAAATACCGCAGTGCTTCTATCTCTACCGCTTTGATCGCGACGGCTAATGTTGCGCGTCCAGCCAGCAGTATTGGTTGTCCAGTCGCCTACGTCTTGATCCCTATATGCCGTAATAATGGCAAGATCGCCTGAGCTGAACGACGGCATAGTGCAAGTAATACTCGTCGCCGTCGTAGCGCCACTACTTGCTTTTGTCGAATCTATAAATGACCAAGCCATTAGGGATTCTCGTATTGTCTGTCAGGGACTTGACCTGCAACGAGGATAACATCATTTGCCATTGAAATATTTTTTACAGCTTTTATTTGAAATTCCTCTGACAAAATACGCAAATCTACGGCGGCAACCGATACAGTAAGCGCAAAGGTAGTGCCGGAAGTCTCAACACCGCCTAGCTCTGTGGTCGTTCCTGCCTCGTAAATTCTGACCTCTGATCCTGCAACAAGATCACTGACCGTTATTGTCTTTGGGTTTTGAAACGTGATAGTGCCGCCATTGGGTGTAGACCCAATTGACGCATTGCTACCGTTATTATTAATCCATGTCAGCGTACCTGTACCCATGTACTGAATATGGATACTTGCCAGCGGATCAAACGTAATGTTGTTGGCTGATAGCGTAAAATTGCCATCACCCGAAACCGCATTTATGCGTATGCAAAGCGGCTTGTTAGGTCTAACGCTAGAGGCCAGCGCGTTGATCTGGGTCTGCATTGCGCTTTGCGATCCACTGGTTACTGTGGTGTCGGGCAATGCGCCTTTCTCGAACAGCTCTTGGCGAACTTCTGTTGCGCTTAAGTTGGCATCGTTACCGTCAAAAAATGCCCAGTAATTATAAATGCCTGTAACCGGAGAGACTTGCACCAATTCCGTAGACCCAATCGCTACAGACACGCTCGACTGACCAAACACTGCTGGCGTTCTGGCTGCGATGGTTGCAACGTCAGGAACGTCATCCTGCGTATCAAGCTGTGGAACACCGTCTAAGTAGCATTCAACTTTATTCCTGAAATCTGTACCCAGAAATACCAGCGTCAAATGGTATGACCTGTTAGGCACCAAATCTGTATCGCCAAAGATTTGTTTTGCGTCACCATCTAAGTCCACTTCAAACAATAACGAGTTTCCAAAACCCAGATTGATTGATATGGATTGGGCGGTGCCTCCCTCGCCATAAATGCGCGTAGGCGGTTGCTGTACTGCTGTGGTCATAAACCAGCCACAAAAGGCTTTTCTGCTTTTTATTTCGGTAATGACGTTCGTATCTGGAATGGTTAAACGGGCCGATGTTGAACCTGTCGTCATGCTGTTACTAGCATCTTCGCAAATTGGGGTGCCAGTAAAGGCCACCCCACTTGCTGTTCCGTTGACAGACCCTATTGAGTCATTGGCATTGCCATCAAACTCGTATAGGTGTTCTGCTCCCAATGCAGATATGTCGTCTGCGTATGCCACTTACTAGGGGTTCTGATACTGACGATCTGTAACCGATACAAAGCTGATAGAGTTGGCGTTAGACCGTCCTATCACCGCAGTAGTTTTTACATACTGAGACGTTTTGCCGATAGCAATAGCCGTAACATTAACGTCTGCTCCCGCCGTTCTACCGCCCTGTGTATTACCGTCGTAGTCATACGTAAAGGCAATTTGTGCATTACCACTAACCGAGCCGACAAGATCAGCACCGGCATTGTTATCAACAAAGATAGCAGCAGGATCGCCAAACTCATTACCCGCAGTAACACCATCAGTAAAAAACACCCGATATACCGCATCAGGATCATTCTGCAATACTGAGTTAAACTGCAAAAATCCAGCCGCCACAAACGGAAATGATCGCTCTGTGCTGGTATTATCGCGAAACACAAGGCTGTTTGTATCTGCCGCTGCAAAGTCATCAATAAATACACCAACACCGCCGCCTTGGTAGTTCACCGAATTTTTGGTTTTTAGCGTTGGGCCTACAAACTCCAATAGCTCTGGCATAACGTTGCCGAGCAAACTACCTGCACCGCCGTCCTCATCGGAGCTTTGACGCAGCGAATACTGGACAAACTCGTAAATCTGCTTGGCCGTGCCACCATTACCGTCAACGATAATTCCGAAGTCACGCGATGATGCACCGATGGTTCGACTCTGAGCGCTAGTAAAAAACTCAATACTCATACCAGTGTAAGGCGCGGTAGTCGCAATCGTGTTATCAGTAGCAGTAATATCTAAGTCTGTGTCTGCTGATAGCGTAAACGAAAACAGGATAGGCGCTTTCAAAGACGCTTCGCCGTTTGCCGTTGACGATGCAGAGGCGTACTTCTTGCCCTGTGTACGGTTATACACCGTAATGTTGCTGGAGTAGTCGTATCCATCGGTATAGTTACCATCACCGTTAGGATCGCTAATAACCTGAACCGACTCCGCCGTATTGCCGGTGAACGTGAAGTCAGTAGCACCAGCACCCAGATCGTAATAGCACTGATCGGTTGCGCCAGCCGCTAGGAGTGCCACTGCTGCCCAATGTTGTGTCTTGTTACCGGCAGCGTTAATGACTTCCCAGCCACCGCGTCGAATCGTTTGCGTGGTGGTTGTATCCGCCCAAGTCCAAGCGCAATCGGCTGTCTGTACAAGCTGAAAGAAATTGTCCGTGATAGGCGCTAAGGGAAAGTCCAGTGCGGCCAAGCCCTTAGAGTTAGGGTCATTGATCCATTCTTCCGTCAGGAAGGAGTAAATACATTTCAGGGTCACGCCGTCTGCTGCTACTAAAGAGCCGCGTCCGGGCGTTACCTTAATGGTGAAATTGGTGGTATCAATAAATACGTTGGTGGTATCGCCGGTTGCGTCTGCTAGATCATCGGGGTCGGTAATCAGTGCCATTGCTTATTTACCTCTCTTGGTTAGATAAATTATGTACCCGCCATCAGCTATAATTCAAAGATGCGCGGTCATCCCACACGCTATCAAAATTGTTGTTTCCATTAGCGTATGAGACTGAAAAAACATTGCCGTTAGTTTCTAACTTTTTGATTTGCCAAACCGCCAGAGACGTAAGAGAACTAGGAGCAGCCCTACCTACATAGGTAACTCCTGCCCCAGTCTCGTCCAGCAAAACTGTATAAGGGAAAGTCGTTGAGGACGTTATACTTACGCCGCTCATAACTTACCCCAGTTTGTCTTTCAGTCGGCTTAGAGAAGCCTCTACAGAATCACGCTTAGCTACGAGTTTTTTAATTTCAGAATCTAAAGCCTTTTTCTCTTTAGAAAATCCCTCTTCCAGCGCAGCTACTTTACTTCTGTAAACATCACTAAGCCCGTCTATTTGAGACTGTCTGCTACGTAAAGCTTTCTCAGTTTCAGCTTTAAGATTTGCGGTTACGCTGAGTGCATTAGCTGAGGCTTCACTAAGCGTAGTTTCCACTTCAGATAAGTCATTTAACGCTTCGACTTTTTTAAGGTAAACCTCTTGTAACTTATCTTCAGCAATCTGCATGGACTTAGCTTTAGCAGCTAACTCTCGTTGGCAAACCTCTTCAATCTCCCTCAATCTATCCTCAGAAGAAGAGACAAGTTTTTCGTAATCTTTTACCTTAGACGCAGCTTCAATTACAGCAGGTATGGCTTCGATAGCAGGGCCAAACGTCTCAGCGAACTTCTTAAGAGCGCTTTCGTTAATGCTCATTATACTGGCCCTCCTGATTGAATTACCGTCAAAGTAACATCGCCGCTAGCAATCGCAGATACATCTAGACGTACAGCCGTCACAGGAAACGCAATGTTTCCTGTTGCTGATGCCGCTCCACCTACACCCGCGATACTCGACCAGTTACCACTTGCAGGTGCGTATCCATTGGCATAAATATCATCAGTTGTGTATTGAGCGGCGTAAGTAACCGATACTCCGTTTACAAGAACATCGACAGTTACATTAGACGGACTAATGTAGTGGTCTAAAGGGATAGGATCGCTACTGGCAATCGAACTAACTGTTTTACGTATAGGTCGCATTTAGACCCCCTATTAAGACAGTGCAGCGCCAGAACAAACAAGCCAAGCTGATCCAGACCAAACAACAACAGCGGTTTCGTCATTACCTACACCATTGTCAGTAACAACACGAAGAGTTCCGGTTGCTGCGTCTGTGATTGCGGTTGCTTCAGCCGTGGTTCCAACGGGCAGGGTTACAGCACCGCTTAAAGCGCCAGTAAAGCCACCTGCGGATACAATTGGGCCAGAAAAAGTAGTAGTTGCCATTGAGTTTTCCTCACATGCGAGTTAAGTATAACAGTCTGCATGTCGTCAGCCGGGACTGTCTGTTATACCGGAATGCCCGGAACTTACTAAGAGTACGTTATTTTGTGCTAAACAGCAAACAAAAAAAGGAGGCCGAAGCCCCCTTTTTCTACAAAGCTGAAACTTAAGCTCCGGGCGAACCCCAGACAGCTAAAGGATCAGAAACACCAAACGAGTAACGCTCGCGGGCCTTGTAGCGGCTGTTGCCGGTATCAAAGTCGCCGTCCATTGAGGTCTGCATTGGCGTACGGACGAAGTGCTTAAGTCCGTTCGGAATGTCAGTCATCAAGAACCATGCGTTAGTATCCGTCAGGTAATGGTTAATTGCATAACCTTCTGGGATAGAACCGTTACTCTTAAGAGCGTTCAGGTCATTGTCCGCTGTTGCAACGCGACCTTCAGTTTCCAACAAGCGAGTTGCAACGAATTGCAATGCTGGTGGAACAATAAGCTTGCGAGGGCGAGCAGCAATTAACAAGCCGCGCTCGTCAGTCCACTGTGAAATCTGAATAACAGCAGCTTCCAAAGAAGTCTCATTCAGGTCAGCAGCGACCGTGGGGCGGTTAGAGTTAGTGCCACCGCTAACTAGCGGGTGAGCAGTTGAACATAAGGTAGTACCGTCACCGTAGTTCACACCAGAAAAAGCGTTGTTCAATACTGACGCAGCTTTAACTTGCTTGGTGTAAGCCATTGCGCGAGCAAGTGCCTTGGTGTAGCGAGCAGAGAGAGAATCATAAAGATTATCTTCCATCGCCTCTTCAGTAATACTGAAGCCCATTGCAACTGTTTCGTGCACATAACGAGCAGTCCACGCTTCTTGAGCATTATCATACTCAATGGCGGAACCTTCGTCTTTAACGGGAGCAGCGCTGAAACCGGACAACTTGGTTTCTTCTTCAAATGAACGATCTGAGGATTCAGTCTCGAACATCTGCTTATGCTCTTCTTCATACTTAGAATACTCCATACCGAAAAGAGCGTTTAGCCCCGGCAAGAGTTCCTTTAGTAGTTGGGCGCGTGAAATAGCCATTAGTCAGTCTCCTTAAACGCCAGTTGTGTTGGTGTATTGATGACCAGCGTTCCACTTAACCAACGCTTCGGTGAAGCCACCTGAAGAGTCTTTAGTCTCTTCAACGAAAGCTACAACCTTAACAGGCAGAGTGGCAGTTGTGGCAGTTGAATCAAGAACTGCTACGCTAGACTTACCGGTTGCAGTGTCACCAGAGTTGTCTACCAACTGAGCGTTACCGCCCAAATCAGTTTGCGCCATTGAGCCAATGGTAGTACCAGAGGAAACAACAGCTACCTTAAAGACAACGTTAGGATCGTCTACAACGTAAGCTACAATGTCAGACGCTACGGTATTTGCAGGGAGGTACTGACTGTGAATCGTGTACTTGAGTACAGGATCAGTGTAAGAACAACCTACAAAAATACCAATTACGTCCATTTGAGCATCGGCTGCTTCACGTACGACTGTTCCGGTTGAACCGTCAATTTTGACAGCATCACCATTGAAGATCGAAGTGTTGTAGCCACTTGCTACTTTAAGCTGGCGAGTTGCGCCAGCGTACGGCATACCGTCTAGACGGTTTACCGGTACAAGCCCAGAAGGGGCTTCGATAGCGGGATAAGCCATTTTTGACTCCTATTAATTCCCAGACCCGAAAGTGACCTTAGACTTTCTCTCGTTAAAGAGAGGCATCCTAGCGTCATTTTCGCGCATTAAGTTGTTGTCAACAGAGTTAATTTGAGCTTGAGTCTGATCATTATAATAATCAGTTCGCTCAGTGACCATCTCTTGTGGAGCCTTGCACAGCATTAAGCCGCCCATTACAACGTTGTCCTTGAAACGCGAGTTTTCAACAACACCGCCCGTATACAGCTCCATTTCTGGATGATCTGCGCTTTTTACAGGTGTCCATCCTTCACGGATTTTCGCTGAAATATTGGTAGGATCAGGTTGATTGTTTGTGCTAACACGCACCCAATGAAAAGCCCAGCCTTCTTGGGGGTCGGGGGTAGGTAATACCTCCGGCTTACGCCAAGCTTGCTTTCTAGCTCCAGACTCTCGCGTTTCAACTTTGCGAGAATTGCGATTTTGTCGTGTTGAATCAACCATTTTTAGCCTTCCTTATTTCATTAGCAACCTGTTTGGCGTATAAATCTATGGGGACTCCTAGCCGCTTAGCAATTGCTATTTGGCTTTTTTCCAACTTAACTTTTTTTGGTGCGCGGCTACGAGTAGCCGGTGCTACGTTGGTCTGGGACTTTTTGGTTTCAGACGACTCCCCAAAGTAATCTGAAAACACTTCCCGCATACGGGAATTTATTTTCCCGTAGTACTCTTCACTTTTTGGATCGAACCCGCTTTTAACAAGTTTTTGATGCAGACCCAAAGCGAAGCTAGTCATTTCATCGTCGCTTCCGAACCAAGGGTTATCACTAGCCCAGTCTTCTGCTTTTTCATCCCTAACCGGTAACTCCGCAGGTTGTGGATTTGATGAACTTTGCAAGTTCTCTTGTACACTATTATCTTCTTTTTGTAAAGGAGTTTTGATGTTCTCTACCCTTGCGTGCTTCAATCTAGCACTGGATAGCTTTTCTTCTGCCGCCATGACCTTATCTGTATCACCGCTTTCATAGGCAGCAGCATATTCACGTTTTGCCGTCTCTATCTCTGTAGTTAGCATTCGCTTAACTTGTTCAATGATAGCGCTTCGACTTTTACCTACAGAAGTTTTTAAGGTCTTGTTCTCTTCTATAAGCTTCTTAGTGTAGTCCTCAAGTGCGACTCTTTCCCGGAGAGCAGCTTCTTTAGCTCTTCGCTCGTCATGGTAACCCTTACTAAAATGCTTGATCCTGTTAGCCACTTTCTCAGAGTAGTTTTCCAACTCTTCATCAGTCACATCTTCAGGTGGCGTTTTAGAGGGCTTGCGTCCTCTGTCTTCTACAGGGGTGTCGTCAACTACTTCAATTTCAAATTCATCCTCAGCCTGTGTGCTACGGCTGGGCATGTTAATGGTTTCAGCACTAGACGGTTCAAGCTCAATTTCAATCTCAGAAGGATCGTCTTTGGCTTCATGTGGAAAATTATATTTAACCTCTTCAAAAGGCATGGGCTACTCCTTAGACAGTAGTGACAGCAGTGGGGTTTTCAACAACAGCTTCAATGCTGTCATCATTCATTAGGCGGAACTCCTTACCCTTAACTTTAAATCGGGTTCCAGAGTTTGAGCGAAACATTACGTAATCGCCCTCTTTACACCAAGCTCCGTTCGGAAATCGGGAAGTATCGCTATAGGCTTCACCGCCCATATCAACAACCAGACCAACCATCGACAAGATAGACTCGTGATGAATGGTTGTATTGGATTTCAAGATACCGCTGCTAAAAGTCTCTTCGACTTCAGGCATAGCTATCAAAACGTGATACCCCACAGGTTTGGGAATGTCAGCCTCCAATACAGCTTCTTTCGGCTTAGGTGTTAAGTCCAACTTAATTGCGTCACTCATTATCTGAGTCCTCATAGTTTCGCGAGAGGTCTTCAATAGTCCTTATTGCGTACTCCAGACCTCGTATAGAGCCGCAGGATTCTTTATATTCTTCATAGCTAGAAAGCGTGCCTTTACTCATGGCTTCTTTGACTCTTTCTTGCTGCTGCTGACAATCAGCGATTAATACTTGGAAAACAGACTTAGACATTATTATTTCCTAGTAGTCCTTGTACTTGTTGGAGACGGAGCCTTGCTCGTTCAAATTCTTCCTCAGAAGATAAAGAACGTTGCTCCATTTGGTACTTAAGCGCCATCTCTTCCTGCTCAAGCTCAAGCCTTTGTTGCTCGGTAATAGACTTAACTTGGTCATTCGTTTCTTTACGCTGCTGCTCTCGCAACTTGAGTAGCTGATTGTCTTGCTGAGTCTTCTCTTTCAACATCTGCTCACGATCCTTACGGGCCGCGTCTTGTTGCTGAAGTTGAATGAGTGGGTCTTGCTGCTTAGCTTGGTTTTGCTGAGCTTGCATTTCCTGCTTCTTCTGCTCGGTTATCTGCATGGAAGCATCTGCCAGTAGACGAGAAAGCTGAAGTTCAATCTCTTCAGGTATTTGCTCATCAGGCGGTGGTAACTCAACGCCCATCTTGGCTTCAATCTCGGCCCTGTACTTAAACGCTACGTGTTCAGTAATGTGCGCTTGCAACGACGACATAATCTGCGGCGTCATTGGGTTTTGACCAATAGCTTGCATGATTTGAGGGTTCTGCATCATGCTCGTATGGGTGGCAATGTGAGCATCGTGGTCTTGATAAACAAACGCTTTGATAGGCTTACCTACCATAGCTGCCATGTTTTCACTTACGGGGTCTTTAGGTATGTGATCCTCTGTAAGCGGTATGATCTTGTCAGCGTTTTTAATACCAATAACATCAACCATTTGCCGGTGAAGCTGAGGCAGGTCATAGATTTGTGGAGCAGACTGTGCCATTTGCATAACGGCTTGGTATTGAACAACCTTTTGAGCCATTGTCGCGCTGTTTGGATCACTAACAGGGATCACATCAACCGTAAGATAGTCAGACTTACGCGCTGTTTGTTCACCAGTGCTAGGTGAAAAGTCATAGTTATCTTGCGACCTGTCAGCGATCAAGTCCTTGATCAGCCTAAACTCCGTCTTCATGGCATAGTGCACACGAGACTGAACAGCGGTCATTGGCTTAAGCGTTCGCTCAAGTAGAGCTAGCGTTGTACCAACAGGTGCGTTTGCCGACATATCAGAAATATCTATATCTGAAATAGCGCCAAGCCTTCGACCTTCATTGGTGATTTTGTCTAGCAAAGCGAGCAATGTCTGACTAGGCTCTTTGTACGGGAGAGGCATTAAGTTCTCCCTAAGACTTCCAGAGGTAACATCAACGTCCTTCCACTCGCCGGGGGCAATTGGAGTGTCATCGCCGCGCACCCTCAAGTCTCGGGTTTTTAGACCCCCCGGCAAGTTAGCTAGCGTACCCGCGTCTACTAGCTGTCGGATTAGGCTGGTTCCAGCACGAGCATATCCCCCGATAATGTGGATCAGACCTAATCCATAAAAACCAAAACCTTGAGAGTAAATGTAATGGACAAAGTGCTGTCTTCGCTTGTATAGGGTGTCACCTTCTTCCCAGTTACGGTAGATGGCAATAATCTCGTTGCTGCTAGTGTCTATAGTAACGATGTACGGCTTAACTTGGTTGTCGTCAGCGTCTATATCGTCAAAGGCTAAGTCAACGTGCACCTCAAACAGAGTGTGACGCCCATCCTCATTAATACTAAAACCGTCTGCTTCCGCCTTCTTCTCATCTATATCAGTCGTATAGGGGGCTGCATCGCCAAGATCAATGTCTCTATAGAACCCAGCTTGCATTAGGCGATCAACTTCGTTTGTCGTCTTACGCATAATGTGAGTTATGCGCTCTGCGTTTTTCAGATTGGACGCACCGTAGGGGACAACAATTTCTTCAGCGGGGACGTACATCGCAACTTGCCGTGCAACGGTATCGTCGTAGTAGACCTTCTTAAACGCACTGCCGCTAAGACCCAGACTGTAAAGCATTCGCTCATGCTCACTCCGGTACTCGTCCATGACCTCAGTAAGCTGGTAGTTCATATCGGACTTAACACGTTCCGCAGCTTCGCGTGTTTCTTTGTCTTCGATACCAATAATTTTTGTCTTTACAGGCCCACTGGCGGGGAACGTCTCTGCCATTGTTTCCGCTTGGAAACGAATAGCCGCCTCACTTAAGAGGCTGGAGTAAACCCCACAAGCGCCGTCCCAAGGTTCTCCACGTTCCTCATGTTTAAGTCCTAGTAAGTCTAAACCTTCGACAAAAGTATCTGACCATTCTTTACGGCTAGTTATGTCAGATTCCACATCGCCAACAATCTCATCACCCAGCGATTGAAGTACGTCCTCTGAAACAAACTCAGCTAAGTTAGCCTCAAAGGGGATATTTTCAGCCATCATACTGTCAGGAATTAGCGCAATTTCCATGCCACCATCGTCCAACATAACAGCGTCAGGCGTCTCAATTTCAATCTCAATATCCGTATCCATCGAAGGCATTAAATCCCCCAGACCCATCGGCGCTTCGTATAAGCCTTTTTCAATAGCCATTAGTAGTATCCACCTTTACGCCGTTTAAAGTATTGAGTCTCTTCCGCTTCATCAGTGGGGAGGCGTATAAACCCACCTTGTCGGAAACGCATTAGAGCCATTACGGTTGAATCCACTCGGTCATCGTTCGACCCAAAAGGAAAGGCAGCGACTTCTTCAACTAGCTCGTCTGCCCAACGTGTTTCAGGAACCCACACCATACCTGATGATACTATATCGCTAACAGAATTTAACCTTGCTAGCTTGTCACCCGTGCCACGGTGGGGCGTATACTCAGAAACAGGCAACCCTGCTCTACGCATTTCTTGATAGATCGCTGTACCTGCGCTCTTTTTCTCTACGATAAAGGCGTCAGGTTCCCAGTCTTCATAGTTAGCCATACACATCTGTTTAAGCTCTGGGAACTCGTACCGTTCACAAATACTGTTTAACAGGATGATGTGGTATGCATCTTCTTGATCGTTAAAGAACACACCCCAAGTTGTCAATGATGTGAAGTCAGCACGGTTATGCTTCTCGGCGGCGGCGTCCAACGACATGATGACGTATTCACAAGAGGGTGGGTTCTCGGCTCGCCAGCGTTGCCACCAATGGCGTTTTATGAGCGCAGCTTCTTCGGCGGTGGGGTTCTGTTGATACTGAGCGTTCCACTGGAACACCGGCATACTTTCACGCGTACGGTGCAATGCCTTAAGATCAAAGAACTCAGGCCACAGAGGTAGTTCCTTCTCTTTACCCTCACGATCTACGCTAAGAATCGCTGGAAACTCTACAATCTCGTACTGATCAATGTCTTCGTTTTTCGCCATATCCCGCGTCAGTCGGCCTGTTAGGTCATCCAAGTGCCAACGTGTATGTACAATAGCGACTCGACCTCCGGGCATAAGACGCGTTCTTGCGCCATAACGGAACCAGTCGTACGCTTTGTCAAAAATTTCGTAGTTACCGTTCAGGATTTCTTGCTCGTTGTGCGGGTCATCGACCAGTAGCAGGTCAGCACCTCGTCCTGCCAATGCTGAGCCAACGCCCGTTGCGTAGAACTCGCCACCGTGGTCTGTGTTCCAGCGTCCCGCTGATTTAGAATCGGACGCGAGCTTCACATCTTTAAAAATATCACGGTAAGCATCACTTGCGATGATGTTTCGTACCTTTCGGCCAAAGTCCACAGCAAGGTCAGCCGTGTGCGAAATCAGCATGACTTTCTTGTTAGGGTTTCGACCCAAGAACCAAGCGGGATAATAGGTCGATGTAAGCACAGACTTTCCGTGACGAGGAGGCATATTGATGCAAACACGATCTTTCTCTCCAGACTCGGTTGCCATGAGCATATCGGCAAGCTTCCGGTGATGCTTACCGACAAGATAATCATTTTGCATGTGCTTACAAAACTCAATCAAATCATCCTTACAGCTTTGTACATAGTCCCTTCTCTGTAATTCATCAACCATTCGGTTGATTTCTTCTATCTCAGCCTCAGTATACTTATCGAGGTTGTTTAACATTATCTGAAGCTCAAGCTTCGTGAATGGCAGACCTTCACTCACTGTCAATTATAACCGCGTCTTCTATGTCATCTAGCGTTTCATCACCCACTAGCTTAGACAATTTGCTGCGTAAACTTTCTCGTAACTCGTCACTGGTCTGGTGGGTCACGGTTATCTCGCGTTTTTCGGAAAACAAGCCCACATCAGAAATCTTACCTAGCAACTCCAATGCGCGTAACCGCACCTTGGCATCGTCATGTTCGCTCTCCAGTAACAACTTGTTGGTAATAAGGTTACGAATCTTCACAGAGTCGGTAACAACGAGGCGTCCGAACTCATCTAATATGTTACCGACGAGTATCATAGAACTCGGCGTCATAGAACTCATGCGCTGGTCGTTAACTTCTTTTGAAATTTTGTGAGGGTCTTCGGCGTAGCTACCGGCAAGTGTTGCAGCTAGCTCGTGATCAGCGTCGGTGAGGTTTGCAATGTCCAACCCGTACATCTCTAGCTGTTGGGCAGTCGCACAGGCAGCTTCGATCCGCTCTTTCAGGTCTAGATACCCGAGGTCATCAGGTATTTCCACGCCCAGTTCAGGGACTACCTCTATTGTCATACTAAATTTTTCGCAGGTTGTTCACCGATTCCAGTGAGTATATAGCAAAAATTATAGAAAGAGTAAAGTAGTTAGGAGTCCCATAGGGGGGTACTTCCATATAAGAGGGGGTAGGTGCATCCCCCACCCCTGCGGAGCAGCCTCTTCCGCGAAATTTTTTATGGCCGACAGCATAACCTACTAGGGTCGCATCCGTTTTGAGAAAAATCGTAATCATTCGTCTGGAATAGTAATAGTAGATAGTAGATACAAAACTTGTATATCGCGGGGGTCGGTATACCGTGGGTCGCCCCGCGCCCCCTATATCGGGCTGGAGTCCCTACGCCTCAAGCCGTTACAGTAACAGGTTAGGATAAAGTCGGGGATGTTGTTGTAAATGGTTGGGTGTTGTGAGTTAATAGCGTCACTGGCACGGAATACTGCCAGCGTCATAGAAAGTTATACATTATGTATAACTAATGACAATCAATAGAGACTATTACTATGGATAAGAAAGCAGAAAAGATCATTGTAACCGCGCAAGCGCGACGCACGATCACAGAAGTAGCTAACGCATTCACCTCTGGTGAAATCAATATCACTAATGCGCTGCGGGACGCGCAGACTGGTGCGGAGCGCGCTGCTAAGAAGCTACTGAAAGCTGGTATAACCGCCAACATGATGGGGCTTAATAAGCAAGACCAGCGCGCTCTCGAAATAGAGTTTGGTGGTAGCAAGTTAACGGTGCTGCATGTGCGACACTTGATCGACGTCGCGATGGCCGAAGGGCTTTGCAAGTCTGGAGGCATATTCGGGACGCACCATTTGAAAGCGTTTAACAAGCCCGCGAAAGAACGCACCGTCAACGAGGCTAAGGACGCCAAACTGGTGCAACAGCGCTTAGGGGTACTGAGAGCGCGGCTGAAGGCGACGATGGGTGCTAAGCCTACTAAATCGGCTGAGCCAAAGCAGCCGGTGTCACCGTCTGAGAAACTAATCAAGCAAGTGACAGCGTTGATCAACGGTATGCAGAAACTTGAAACACCGGAGTTTGATGTGACCGAAGCGTGCAAGGCGGCATTTACACTCGCCTTCACAATTGATCCAACATTCAAGATGGAAAGCAAGTAACACCAACCAGCCACCTCCAAGCGGGGTGGCTTTTTTTTCGCCTCAATTTTGATGCCAGTATATTAGTGTAGCATGTAGTTTTTGCTGGCCGCGCTCGCCGCCGCGTGTATACCGCAGTGTTAGATACTTATAGTTATACGTAATGTATAACTTAATAACAGCATGAAACCAGTAGATCGTGTAGCATCGTGTAGCTGTAGGTTGTAGGTTGTTATCGGAGGTTGTAGGTTGTTATCGGTTTCGTTAGGTTGTTATCGGTATTGTTATCGTTTTTGGACTTCCCGATAACAAAATACCATTTATAGGAACAGCTCACTACATCCAATCAACTGACTCTGATTACACTTATAAATGATTGCAGATAGTGAGTAGTAGTAGTAGTAATTTATTTATTTATTGTATTGTTATCGTTTTTTATTATTAAGCAATTATTGGGGGATGCGCTAGACCCCGCTGGAATGCATTGCCATCAACCGCACACCTCAGTTCCCACCCTATACCCACGATAACGCGATAACAATATAACAAATCAATGATTTCAACAACTTACACAAAAAAGCGATAACAATACAATAACAAAGCGATAACAAAGCAAAAGTTATACAAAATGTATAACTAAATAACAATACAATCGCCAACGATAACAATACAATCACGCTCAATAACAATACCCCGTCCACCAAATAACAAAAAGGTAACAATACAATCGCCAACGATAACAATACAATACTCAGCCAATAACTAAAGAATTGGGCCTTGTTTAACTTGGTTGGTTTTACTTGACTCTAACGTGTTATCAGCGTATAATGGCTATTCAATGGTAGTAATTTGTGTTTGGACGCGTTGCTACCTATGCCGCATGACCCGCTTTGGTTGTGCTGTGTTGTTGTTGTTATAGAGCCAGTGGTAGGGAGTGCGAAAGTTATACATTTTGTATAACTTTTGGTCTGAAAGCCGTAGCAGCCATGCAGTTTGTGGTGATGCGCGATCCTATCCAACGCCGGTCAACGCAATACAGTTCCTCCCATCTGCGACGATGCACTAACAATCCAAACTAGCCAGCGAAGACCGCGACGGGTACTGGCGAATCACGCAGCGAAAGCATATACCGAGTATGTGCGAGTTGCGCGTGGAGTGGCTATTCGATGAACCCTCGTTACCAATCCGAGTCAGTATCCAATGAGCCTTGCGCCAAGTGGTAACGCTGGCGAAAAAAACCTGTCCACGGTTTCTCAATACCGTGTTGATAAAGCCATAGCAGAAACAGGAGCAACCATGAATAAACTACGTAAACGTTCTTACCACCACGCTTGCTTTGGGCGCAGTACCGCAGCAATACCGAGCGCACCCATCGCACCGTTCAACCCCGAGGCCGAAGGTAGGGTAACCCATCAGACCTACACCGGTTCCTTGGTTAAAGGTATTGCCACCATGCACAAATCAAACCTGATCCCTGTTACTGAGGGTATCGGCACCAATCCTAAAATTACGTAAAGCCAATAGTTATACAAAATGTATAACTTTTAAGGAGACACATGGGAACAAGAATAAGCAACATGGCGCGTGCGAAACTTACAAGGCCGTCGCACCTAGCCACCATCAGCAAGAACTTGCCTTGTCCAAGCGAATCAGTCATCAGCCAATCGCGTGACAACATGACGGTAATCGACGCCGTGCTGTTATGGGACTTATATGATGACTGGGCGTACGAGTTGCACATAGAGAACTATGAGCAGCGATCACGAAGGCTGAGCAACGCGTGTGATGTACTCGCGAAGTGGCTCAGCAATGAGTATGGCATAACGCCAATTGACTGTCTGATTCCTAATCGGACACCTGAACCCATAAACAACCCATTCAAAAAAATCTTTGGAGAAAACCATGACTGAATTAAACTTTAACACCCCTGACATTCAAACCGATGTATCCCTCGCAACCTCAGCGTGTCTTGTAAGCTGGAATGTATCGTCTTGGTCTGGACGTAAGAAGGACTCTAAAGCTGCTGACAGTTTATCAGTAGCTACCGGCGCACGATCCAAGGCCGTGTCTGTTCACAAGAAGCTGATCACACTGCCTGAGTTTGAGGCCATCGGTAAGCACGTTGGCTGGGTACGTAATAACTTCCACTACTCTAAGACGCTACCGTGGTCTGATACAGGCTTGCGATTGCTAGCCACTGAAGAGTTATTTGAGTACAAGCCTCAAATGGAGGAGCATCAGCAGGAGTTCGATAGGCTTGTCAGTGAGTTCTTCTCAGTATATCTAGACGCGATCAACCGAGGCCGTAACGAGCTAGGCACGTTGTTTGATGAGACGCAGTACCCCACGCTTGACGAGCTTGTGGGTAAGTTCTCTTGGCGTACGACGTTTATCCCTGTACCCACGAGCAATGACTTCCGCATTGATGTATCGCAAGTGCAGAAGGACACCCTAGCAAGTGAGTATGAAGACTTCTACCAAGCTGAGATGAAGCGTGCAATGGATACCGTGTGGGTAGACTTGCATACGTCACTGGTAGAGCTAAGCCAGAAGCTAGACTTTGAGGCTTCCGGTAAGAAAAACAAGCTGTTCGCATCACGGCTGGATACCATACGCCAGCTAACCCGATTGCTGGGGTCATGTAACTTTACCAACGATCCCAAGATGGCAACGATGCAGCGCAAACTGGCATCAGCGTTTGACGGCTTGACGGTCGAGCAGCTTCGCCATAGTGATTCATTGCGTGTCGAAACCAAGGCTGAGCTTGACGATGCCATCCGACAACTTCCTAGCTTGGACTTCTAAAGTTATACATTTTGTATAACTATTTAAAATGAAGTATTACGTTGAAGCGTATTACGAGGATGGTGGTCAAATCCTCGGCAACTGTGACGGGCAAATGGTGCTTAGGTGCCGTAACCCCCGTCGAACAAAGCACTACCGTCACTTGCGTGACGTTATTGCTCACCGCAAATACCCGAAAGTCTCTTACTACAAGATAATAGACGACAAGGGCCGACTGTTTGAAACCATCATATAATCTTTGGAGAAAACCATGAATGCATTAAAAACTTACGCAGTAAATTTTGAAGAAGCTGTCGCAGCTATCGTTAACCTTGGCGATGAGGTCACCTATGTGTTTGAGGGTGATATGGGTATTGGCAAATCTGCCATGTTGAAAATGGTCGCGGCGCAACTGCCTGACCACGTACCCTGCTACTTCGATTGTAATACTAAGGACGTAGCCGATGCCTTTGTACCTGACATTTCCTCAGCGCAAACTGAGAATGTGGTACGTATGGTGCCTAATGCTGAGTTCGGTATTCAACACGGCAAACCTGTTATCCTGATGATCGACGAGGTGGGCAAGGCTGAGGGTGCTTTACTTAAAGCATTGTTTGCAACGTTCCACGAGCGCAGCATTGGCATGACCCCGTTACCTGAAGGCTCTATCGTCTTTGCAACAACTAACCTAGGTGCCGAGAATCTTGGTGACCTGATCCCTCCGCATGGCTTAGACCGTGTAACTAAAGTACGACTCCGAAAGCCGACCCCTACCGAATGGATGGAGTGGGGCTTCAACAATGACATTCACCCTACCGTTCTGGCGTGGGTAAAAGACAATCCTCAGTTATTCAACTCCTTCGACGATGTATCATCCCCTGAAGATAATCACTACATCTACCATCCCAACGTTGTTCGCGACGGCTTCGTTACCCCTCGTGGTTTGGAGCGTGCGTCTAAGATCATTCACAAGATGGACTTGATTGGTGAGACTATGACCCGTAGCTCATTGATCGGCACGCTAGGTTCTCATGGTGCCGGTGATCTTATGGCGTTTGTGACATTGTTTAATCAAATCCCCTCGCATGACGCAATACTATCTAGTCCGACTACAGCCATCGTACCTACCGACGCAGCAGCAGCGTGCATGGTGGTGGCGCGTGCGCTTGTCAAGCTGGAAGCTAAGGACGTATCTAAGTGGATGAACTACCTAGTACGTTTGGACAAAGGTGCACAAGTACTGTTTGGCTTGCAAGCTAAGGCCAAAACCTACAAGCGCCAGAAGGCTGTCGTTACTAATGCTGACTTCAACAAGTGGGCCTTGGACAACAGCTACATCTTCAGTGCTGACAAGCGATAGTTATACAAAATGTATAACTTTGTGGGGTGACAATTTGTGTCACCCTTTTTTTATCAATGGAGAGTTAACATGAACATGTTAAATATAGGCATGAAGTTCACACTCGAACAGCGTCTCGATAAAGCCTTGGGTGATCTAATGGACGGCCCCAATGGTGAAGCACGTTACCGTGCAATGGCTGGCATCTTTATGCTGGGCAACTGTTCGGTCAGTGACGAAGACGATGTTACTGCATACACCAATGGTATTGATGAGGTGTATGGTCGTAAGTTCTTTGAGACGTTGAGTGACGCGCAACTGCGCTACGTACGTGTGCACGAGAACAAACACAAGATGTATAAGCATCCGTCTTTGTTCAAGTGGCTGTTTGATATAGATGCATCAGCAGCAGGTCAAGCTACAGATCACTATATCAACTTACAGATAAACGCTGAGAACTCTGACGGCTTTTGCACAATGCCTACCGATGACGCAGGTAACCCTGTAGGCTTTGCCGATCCCAAGTACAAGGGCAAAGACCCAGTGGCTATATTCTGGGACATTGTTAACGAGAAGAAAGCTAGTGGTGGCAGTGGTAGCAATGACGATGATGCCGACCAGCAGCAAGGTAGTGGTAGTCAGCAATCTGACGATGACAACTTCGACGATCACGGACACTTCGATGACACCCTAAGTGCCGAACAAGAAAAGCAAGTGGAGCGTGCTGTCGAGGACGCAATCCGTCAAGGGCTACTGGCATCAGAGAAGAGCGGTCACGGCGACGTACTTGGGCTAGCTAATCTAGTGGAACCCAAGGTCGATTGGAAAGTAGCACTTAGGGACTTCATACAAGCTAACTGTAAAGGTCGTAGGTTAACAACATACCGCAGACCAAACCGGCGTTTCATGGGTGCGCGTATCTACCTACCAAGTTTGTATGATCAGCGTGTCGATGACCTGATCATTGCACCGGACTGCTCTGGTTCAATGCTGTCAGCCCGTCAGTGGTCAACTATGATTACCGAGCTACACTCGGCTATTAAAATGGTAACACCTAAACGTGTTCACATCTTGTACTGGGACTCCCAAGTACGTGCACATGAAACGTACACCGACCAAACGGCTGATGATATTCTTAAGAGTGTACGGCCCAAGGGTGGCGGTGGCACTGACCCTCAATGCATACCTAAGTACATACTTGAGAACAAGATCAAAGGTCAATGTGCGGTAGTGCTGACGGATGGTTATTTCTTTTATGGTCAAGGTGAGTGGACTATGCCTGTGCTGTGGGGCGTTATTGACAACAAAACCTTTCAAGCTAACAAGGGTAAAGCCTTGCACATTGAGTCGAGTAGCATACGATGAAACAACCTACTGTTAAAAAACTTCCTAACCACAAAAAAGTCAAGTACATGATTGATAAGCCTGAGCTTGCGGGAGTATTATTAGATCACTGGGCAGGGGGCAGCACCAAAGCCTTTTCTGTAAAAGACGCTAAGAGGTTCAGCAAAGACGTACGTTCGTCTCCGCTTACTATGGGAGAATGGATGGACATTCAGTGGGAGGGTATGGCTGATGACAAAAGCTGAAATGCAAATGTTTCACGACGTTAATGATAAGTGTCAAGAGTTAATCCGTGAAAACAATGCACTGAAGAAAAGCCTGAAAGAAGTAACCCATGCCAACGAAGCGTGCCAGTCACTTTCTAGGCATCTAATAAAAATAGTTAGGACTAGGGGAGATAAAGATGCCTAAAGATTGTGTGTACGCCCTGTCGTTTTTGTTCGCGTTGATTTCTATTTACTCAATCGTTGCTGAGCTACCGTAATGAAAGTTATACAACTGTATAACTTAGCATACGGATATGCTGTTCAGTTACTAGAAGCTGGTTACACATTGGACGAAGCTGGATCAGCAGCATGTATCATGCACAACTTAGATGAGTTTCAGTCTGAAGATTTGTGCATAAGACTTAATCGTTTCTTTGGAGAAAACACTGTATGAAAAATAACACGGTCATTGGAAAGCTTGCACACCCTGAGACTATGGGTAGAGCAAAACCTGTGGACGACATTATTTCAATTGACAGACTAGAAAAGTTTGTTAACAGGACGTTTCATTGGAAAGGTCTAACAACTTCTGACCAGATGAAAATGGCTAAGGAGTTACTACTAAGGAGGCAGTCAGATGATTGAAGGTGCACCTGAAGTAATCCTTTTTTATGGAATGATCGCTGGAATAATTCTTTGCGCGTTCTTTGGAGCGAGGGGTAAATGATGGACAACGATGTGGTCAACAGGCCCAATCATTACATGGTAGCTGGCATTGAAGTTAGGGACATACAAAAGGAGTTATGTTCACCCTTCCTAGGTCAAGAAGCAGCAGACCTGAGCAATGCAATCAAGTACCTACTGCGATCCCCGAGAAAGGGAAAGCTTGTAGAAGACCTGAAGAAGTGCCGCAAGCATATTGACTGGCTAATACAATCAATGGAGGCAAAATGAAAACTAAGATTCATGTTAACCAACATGTGATAAGAAGAAACAACAAGTTAAAAGACCCAGACGCTTTCCATGAACCGCCTATTACTGTCAAGCAGGGTACGTTAAATACCTACTGCAAAGCAGTGGAGGTCACAGGGCCGTGCGTCATAAAGTATTCACCCGACAAGCCGCTATCTTGCGGTGCGAAGGTTTGGATAGAAACCGATTCATCCATCATCTATATAAGTTAAGGAGGTATATGAAATCCAAGAAAGCTGATAACCCTGACATACCACTAGACGCCTACCTGTATGGTAGTCCTGAATGGAGAGTAGCAACGTCTAGTTTAGAGTTTGACATACTGCTGGCTGTTGAAGCAGCAGAAGTTACAAGTGAACACAGAAAAACAAATATGGCTGTTCTTGATGACTTACGTGTTGTACCAATGGACGAAGTAACACCGGAGGAACGATCACGTATTGTTGAAATCGTAAAATATCACTTTAGTTAATTAATAGGAAACTACCCATGACTTCATTTGAACAAATGCAAATTAATAGCCGACTGGTATCAAGCTTAGCACTACCTTGTGAACACCAAAGCGAGGAATCTAAGCACATGTCATTGCAATCCGGTTGGGTCGTTGACTGTCTGCCGGTCACCCAAGAACTTCACGACTACTGCAACGAACTTAGGAAGGCAATGCCCAGTCTACGTTTTGGTGTTGACAGAAATGAGTTAGAAGTAGCGCAATCACGCAACGGTACACGGCCATTTTCAAAGTGCTTTGTCTACAGGGCAGATGACATTTATGTAATGGGCGCGTTGGGTTTTGGTACTCTAGGTTGTGCTGACCAAGACAAATATCTAATCAAGTCTCCGCATATTGAAAACAATATGTTCTGTGCATGGAACCATGCTCACCGATGTAAAGCTACAAAGAACTTAAGGCCAGCCGTAGGCAATGCGTTGACCTACCTGAGACGGCCCAGTGACAGCGAAGTACTTAACAGTACCATTAGCTCTTATGTGCAAGCAGTGTCTAATTTCCTAGAAAGTGAGCGTCATGGAATTGCTACCAAAATGGACGAGTTATACTCAAAGGTTACTTCTGTAATGTTTGGTAAGCACTGGGAGGCCAATGAATGTAGGTACGACTTCATTGCTATGTTGGGTGCGTATCGTTCAAAGCCCGAAAATTGTAGGCCAGCGGCGGGGTCACCTTGGGTTGACGATCCGATGATTCGTCCTATTAACGAGCTAGCTAATAGTTATTACAAGCTGGTCGATACTAAAACTGATGTGTGTTTGGTTCACCCTGTTAAAAATGTTGATAATGAATTAATAGGCTACAACATCACGACTCTGTTTGAACAGGAAGCGCGTAAGAATCTCAGTATGCATGAAAGCACGGATGTTACGGCAAGCAGGATTAAAAAGAATTTAGTGACAAGTGACAACGTTGACCAAGAAATAGCAACCAAAGTAGCTACTCTGTCTATGCTTGAAGAGAAAGATTACACGCCGTTGCTTGGCATGAAGCTGGACGGTGACATTTACTACGTAGAAACTAATGTCGAAGCGTTACCTGATGACTACTATGAAAGGGAGGCTGAGTGATGGCTATGACTCCAGAGGCAAAAGTTAAGCGCAAGGTAACTGACATTCTTAAGAAGTTAGAATGTTACTACTTTTATCCTGCTACCGGCGGCTATGGTAAGAGCGGTGTGCCTGATATTGTGGCTTGTTACCGAGGTTTGTTTATTGGTATCGAATGTAAAGCAGGTAAAAACAAACCCACGATGCTGCAAGAGCGCAACTTGGATCAGATAAGAACGGCTGGGGGACTGGCCGTTGTTGTTAATGAAAACAACATAGATGCATTGACTGCTCTGATTATTAATTTAAGGATTGATGTATGCGGGTGATAACGTTAGACACTGAATGCTATGTTAATTACTTTCTTATGGTGTTCACCAATCAATCTGGAAAGTCTAAATCATTTGAGATATTTAATGACGATGACTCTACGTTTGATAAGGGTGAGATTGCTAAGATTCTGCTAAACCCTGAACACGAGATTGTAACGTTTAACGGGAATGGCTATGACATGCCGATTGTTAATCTTGCATTGACAGGCAGGGCATCCAACTCCGATCTTAAAAGAGTTAGCGACGACATAATCGTAAACAACCAAAGGTCTTGGCAGGTTTACAGGAAGTACGGCATTGAACCTTTGCCCGTGAATCACATTGACCTACAAGAAGTAGCGATCGGTATGGTCAGCCTGAAGATATACGGAGGTAGGATGCACAGCAAAAAGCTGCAAGACCTACCGCTTGAACCTGATACCGTAATCCAACCGGAACACTTGTCTGATATGCGTAAGTACTGCAAGAACGATACGCTATTAACTCTTGATCTGTATAACACGTTAGAGAAACAGGTAGAGTTAAGACGAACTATGAGTGCCGAGTATAAAACAGACCTGCGCTCAAAATCAGATGCTCAGATAGCAGAGGCCGTATTAAAAGCTGAGTATAAACGTATACACGGTGACTTCCCTGAGCGAGTGACGTTAGACTACAAAGAGTTTTACTATGCTCCGCCGAGCTATATTAAGTTTATATCACAAGAACTTAAGGACATGCTCAATACCGTAGTGTCTGCAAAGATGGAAATATCAGATACCGGTCACGTTGCAATGCCCAAAGAGATTGCCAAGCTGAAAATAAAGATAGGCAATGGCACATACAAGATTGGTATTGGGGGATTGCACAGTCAAGAGTCTGAAGTATCTCATCACGAGGATGACGATTATATACTTCTTGATAGAGATGTAGCCTCTTACTATCCCACCCTCATGCTCAATCTCAAGCTATTTCCCAGCGCCTTTGGCGACACTTTCCAAACAGTTTACCGTAATATCCTAGAGACAAGACTGAAAGCCAAGGCTGATGGCAACAAGACTGTTGCTGACTCATTGAAGATTGTTCTCAATGGTACGTTTGGTAAAACTTCAAACGTTTATTCCAGCCTGTATAGTCCTGACTTAATGATAGCCACTACTCTGACAGGTCAGTTGTCGTTACTTATGTTAATAGAAGCTATTGAATACATCGGGTGCGAGGTCGTATCAGCCAATACAGATGGTGTGGTTATTAAATCAGCACGTAGTTTAAAACCTACACTTGATAACTTAGTCGCTCAGTGGGAGAGACGCACCAATCTTGAGACAGAAGAGACGCTATATACTTCTTTGTATTCCAGAGATGTTAATAACTACATAGCGATAAAGCCTGATGGTGTAAAGACCAAAGGAGTGTACGCCCCAGACGGTTTAAACAAAAACCCCCAAGCACCTATCTGCGTCGAGGCTGCTACCCAATACCTTTTAAATGGAATACCTTATGAGGAAACCATAACGTCATCCGGGGACATGACACGTTTTGTAACCGTGAGAAGAGTTACGGGTGGTGCAATCAAAGACGGAACCCATCTAGGAAAAGCTATACGCTGGTACTACAGCACCGACAACAAGAACCCCATAACATATTTAAAGAATGGCAACATCGTTCCTCGTTCCGAGGGTGCAAAGCCTTGCCTAGATTTACCTACCGAGTTTCCAACAGACATTGATTACCAATGGTATATTGCCGAAACCAAAGATATACTGGTATCAATTGGCGCTTTGCCTAGACCTGTGTATGAAAAGCTACCACGTAAAAATAGCAAGAAGTGGAAAGAGTTATTTCAAGCAGGGGAAATACAATTAGACGTTAAAGGTAAATCGCAATGGGTACACCCCGAGCAGCACCTTGGAGTTTCAGCAAGATAAAAGCTTTTGAGCAATGCCCTAGACAGTTTCACCAAGTTAAGGTTATAAAAGCTTATCCACAAGAAGAAACAGATGCCATGTTATATGGCACGGCCTACCACGAGGCGGCTGAGTTTTATGTTAGAGATGACACGCCGCTCCCTCCGCAGTTTGAGTTCTCCCAAAAACTTCTTGATTCATTAAATGCAAAGACAGGTAAAAAGCTCTGCGAGTACGAGTTGGGTTTAACCGCTGATCTTGAGCCTTGCACATTCAAGGCAGACGATGTTTGGTTCAGAGGTATCGTTGACCTACTTATATTAGATGAAGAAAACGAGTTAGCGTGGGTCATTGACTACAAGACGGGCCGGAACACAAAGTATGCCGATACGGGTCAGTTGGAGCTTATGGCACTTGCAACCTTCAAACACTTCCCTCAAATCAAAAAGGTAAGAGCAGGACTGCTCTTTGTTGTAGCTGATAAGTTAATAAAAACAAGTTACGATAAAGAAGATAGCGTTAAGTTGTGGCAAAAATGGTTGTCTGACTACAGTAGAATGGAAAAATCGTTTGACAATGACGTTTGGAACGCCCATCCTAGTGGCTTATGTCGTAGGCATTGCCCAGTAAAGGAATGCCCACACAACGGGGCTTATAGTTAATGGCTAGAGATTACAAAAAAGAGTACCAGACGCAAAAGAAACGGGGCGAAACCCCTGATCGGATGGAACGTCAGCGTGCACGCAGGGCCATTGATAAGCGCGATACAGGGACAGTTACAAAGAAGTCTCCCAAGCGTAAAGGTAAAGATGTAAGTCACAACAAAATGCTCAGCAAAGGCGGCAGCAATAAAGACGGCTACCGCTTAGAAAGCCCTTCAAAGAATAGGGCAAGGAACGGCCAAAAGAAAAAGAAGTAAAGTTATACATTATGTATAACTTTAGTATCTGAGCGACGCACACGCGTTTCGCTCCGCTCTGTTATGCAAGGAGACTGCATGGAGATTATAAAAGATAAAGCACTTAAGCTTAAAGTGAAGCATCCAAAACGAATTACCGAGGTTATACCAAAGAGCAAACAAGTATCCGAACATGAAGTCCTAGTTAATTGGGGCGTAACGGAAACCAAGGTGCTTCGTAACCTAAACATAAACGCCCCTTCCCCTATCGAACGTCAGTATAATTGGACAGGTAAATACTCACCGTTTGATCATCAAGTTGTAACCTCTTCATTCTTCACCATGCACTCGCGATGTTTCTGTTTCAACGAAATGGGTACAGGTAAAACGGCTAGTGTGATATGGGCCTCTGACTTCCTTCTAAATCAAAAAGAAATTAACAGGGTCTTAATTGTATGCCCGCTGTCCATCATGGATTCTGCTTGGCGTGCTGATCTTTTCACCTTTGCGATGCACAGACGAGTTGACATTGCACACGGCACACCCACCAAGCGCAAAGCAATCATAAACGGCGATGCCGAGTACGTAATCATAAACTATGAGGGTATTGAGATTGTTTTTGATGAACTCCTTAACGGTGGCTTTGATCTTGTTGTAGTTGATGAAGCAAACGCTTACAAAAACGCTAAGTCTAAAAGATGGAAAGTGCTTAATCGTTTAATAGATAGGGATACCCGCCTATGGATGATGACCGGTACACCGGCAGCGCAGTCCCCGCTTGATGCGTATGGGTTAGCAAAGCTAGTTAATCCCTCAGCAGTGCCGCAGTTCTTCGGATCATGGCGTGATCAAGTTATGAACAAAGTCACTCAGTTTAAATACGTGCCTAAAGCCGACGCTACTGATACGGTGTTTAGAGTTTTGCAGCCAGCCATACGGTACACCAAAGAGGAATGTCTTGACCTGCCAGAAGTTACGATGGTCAAGCGTAAGGTAGACCTGACGCCACAGCAATCCAAGTACTACAAAGATATTAAGAATAAGATGGTGATAGCCGCTGACGGCGAAGAAGTTACCGCAGCCAACGCAGCCATTGTGATGAACAAGCTACTGCAAATTAGTTCCGGTGCTGTCTACAGTGACAACGGCGAGTCGCTGATGTTCGATATAAAGAACAGATACAAAGTTCTTAAAGAGGTGATAGACGAGTCAAGTCAAAAGGTTTTAATCTTTGCTCCGTTTAAGCATGTGATCAGTTCCCTTTCTGATAAGCTACGTGCAGATGGTTTGTCGTGCGATGTAATTTCCGGTGCCGTCAACGTGTCCAAGCGCACAGAAATATTTAAGTCGTTTCAGCAAAACCCCGACCCCCAAGTACTGATAATCCAACCGCAAGCTGCCGCGCACGGTGTTACGCTAACCGCAGCCAACACAGTTGTTTGGTGGGGGCCAACGTCGTCTCTAGATATTTTCTATCAAGCTAACGCTAGGATTCATAGAGCAGGGCAGAAACACAAGTGCACAGTGGTACAGCTAATTGGATCAGCAGTTGAAGATCATGTGTACTCGTTATTAGATCAGAGAATTGACGTTCACTCAAAAGTTGTCGATCTTTATAAACAATTACTTGACTAGCTCACAGCCCTCACCTATATTAACCAACCCCGAGTAACTTTCGGTGCGCGAAAGGAGAGTAAGATGGATGTTTCTGTAGAAAAGTTAACTGATATATACCTTAAAATAAAAGGTAAAAGAGATATTTTATCTCGCGATTTCAAGCAGGAAGATGAACGCTTGAAGACACAGCAAGAACGGATCAAACGGGCCTTGCTGGATTACTGCAAAGAAAACGATATTGAGTCTGTTCGCACAGAAGCAGGTACTTTTTATCGGTCTATAAAAACTAAGTACTGGACAAATGACTGGTCATCTATGCATCAGTTCATACTCCAGCATGAAGTTCCTGAGTTCTTAACGAAGTCTTTGAATCAAGCTAACGTTAAGCAGTTCATGGATGAAAACCCCACCCTTGTACCCGCTGGACTCAATGTTGATTCCGAGTATGTGGTATCAGTGCGAAAAGCTAAATAGGAGGCAGAAATGTCTGATAAAGAACAACCGGCCACAAGCCCTTTTGAAACTACAGAGGGCGTTGCACAGTATTTTAACGTGTCTGTCTGGACAGTTAGAGACTGGGTTAAACGTGGCATCATACCCTCATCAGCTTACATAAAGGTAGCTAAGACTACTCGCTTTAAGCTGGATCAAGTGGAAGCTGCATTGGTATCAGTAATGTCTCAAGACGAAACTGAAACCGAAGCAGACGACGAGCCTGTAACTGTAGAACCCATTTACCTTAACTAAGAGAGACTATTATGAGTACGAACATGACAACTTGGAAAGATGGTTTAGGTGCAAACCTAAAAGATTTCGAGGAAGCAAGCAGTAATCTTTCAGATGCAAGCGGTGGCGGTAAGTCACGGCGCATCAGTGTGAACGGCAGTCGGTTTAGGAAGATTGTAGGTGGTGAGCAGGTTGAGGTCAGCAATTCAAGCTCAATGAATATCATCATTGTGAATGCCGCTCCGGTATCACGTACCTACTACGAGGGAACGTACGACCCAGAAAACCCCGCTCCCCCTGCCTGTTGGTCACAGGACGCAAACGGTGGCGTACCTGCTAAAGATGTAACAGATGAAGGCCGACAGTCCTCACGTTGCGGTGACTGCCCTCAGAACGTCAAGGGATCAGGTCAAGGCCAGTCTCGTGCGTGTCGTTTTAACCAGCGACTAGCGGTAGCCATAGAAGGTGATTTAGATAATATCTATCAGCTTCAGCTTGCAGCGACTAGCATCTTTGGTCAGGCTGTTAATGGCAACATGCCGATGGGTGCTTATGCTAAGTACTTAAAGGAACACAGTGCGCCAGCTTCAGCCATCGTTACGCAGATGTACTTCGATGAGTCGGCCTCTGTTCCTAAGTTATTCTTCAAACCCGTCCGTCCTTTGGAAGAGGCTGAGCTTGACCAAATAAGAGCAAAGCTTAAGTCTGAAGATACGATGCGTGCTATTGAGCTTACCGTGGCTCAGACCGATGGGGTAGAGAAGAAGAAGCCTCAGCTTGATGCACCTGTAAAAAAAGCACCTGTAAAAGAAGCTCCGAAAGAAGAAGAAGTGATCGAAGAACCCAAGAAAGCAGTTAAGTCAAGTAATGCTGTTGATAAAGAAAGTTTAGGTTCAGCACTAGACGAAGTGATTGATGAATGGGACGATTGATCTGACCCCCGCCCCTGTCATGTAGGTGGGGGCATTTTTGGAGACATACCATGAACGCTTTAGATTTCTTTAAGGCGGTGCTGGGGGACTCTGGTTGGTATTGCGCGTTTAGTAAAGACCCGATAGTGCAAAAGTTCTATCAGACCATAGAAGAACTTGACCACGTAACTAAACAGTTTAGCCAGAATGAAAAAGATTCCTACTTCGCACTAGCTACATTTAAGAACGGAGATTTAAGAGAAAGCAGCAATGCCTTGCAGATTAAATCTTTCTTTGTAGACATTGATGCAGACCACGGAGCAATACGCTATGACAACAAGCAGGAAGCAGTAAAAGAGTTAAGAGGATTCTGTAAAGCACTCAGCCTACCTAAGCCGGTTATTGTAGATTCAGGCGGCGGTATTCACGCTTATTGGATTCTTGACGAACCGGTGTCGATGGATGATTGGAAGCCGGTGGCTCTCAGTTTTCGGCAAGCTTGTATAGATCACGGATTACGTATTGACCCCAAAGTTACAGGCGACGGCGCTAGGGTGTTACGTACACCTAATACGTATAACACACGGTCGGATACGTATAGCAAGTTTTTAAGTGACACTGTTAACTACGTACCCTTTTCCCTGTTTGCTGATAAGTTTGATACAGCACCCGCGCCGGTACTGGTATCAGATAACATTGACCAAGCAGACAGCGCGTTACTTGATTTACTGCAAAGTAACGTACAAGGAAGCTTCGCCAAAATAGAAGAAAAGAATGAAGTCGGTCAAGGCTGCGCTCAGCTTGACTACATACTTAAGCATCAAGACGAAGTTAGCGAACCTTTATGGAGAGCAGGTTTGTCTATCGCTAAGTTTTGTGAAGAGTATGACGAAGTAATGCACCGTATGTCAGAAAATCACCCTGAGTACGATCCTTCAGAAACCGAATACAAGTTATCAAGAATTAAAGGCCCGTACAGGTGTAGTTCTTTTGAAGAAGAGCGCCCTGAAGGTTGCGAAGATTGTCCCCACAAAGGGCAGATAAATACCCCTTGGTCGCTGGGCATGAAGATAGCTGAGGCTGAAGGCGAAGAAGTGGTTTCTGATCTGTTTGATGATCAAGTAACTTATACAATCCCTGAATACCCTAAGCCTTACTTTAGAGGGTTGAACGGCGGCGTGTATATTCGTTCGCAAACTCTGGCTGATGATGAGCCTGAAGAACGATTAGTTTATCATAACGACATATATGTAACCCGTAGGATACGTGACCCTGAGCTTGGTGAATCTATAATTGTCAATTTCATCTTACCACAAGACGGCAAGAAGGAGTTTGTACTACCTCTGACAGCAGCAACGTCACGAGAAGAATTTAGAAAAGCTATGTCACATCACGGCGTAGTAATGATGAAAATGGAAAACCTTATGGCCTATATACAAAAGTGGGTGGAGGAATTGCAATTGAAAAGCAAAGCTGATGAGTCTAGACGACAATTTGGTTGGACTAAGGGCTTAGACGGTTTTGTAGTCGGCGCTGAAGAAATCACTAAAGACGAGATATTGATAAATCACCCTTCGCCCCCTACAGCTAGGTTCTTTCCAGCGTTTGAGCCTAAAGGCACTTACGAGAATTGGCAGGATATGATCGAAACGTACAATCGGCCCGATCTTGATGTGCACCAATTCTGTCTAGCCTTCTGCTTGGGATCGCCCCTGTTTGAGTTTATACCGAAGATTCAAGGCGGTGGTGTCCATTTGTTCAGTGGTGACAGCGGCTTTGGTAAAACGTCTGTTATGGACGCAGGGAACTCTATTTGGGGTGGCCCCAGCTTGCGGATTAAGGGTAAGGATACAGGTAACTTCACAATGAACAGGGCGGAGATATGGAAGAACCTGCCTTTGTTGATAGATGAAGTTGGAGATGTGCCGCCTCACGAACTAAGTGCACTTGCTATGGTTATGACCGATGGTGAGCAGAAAGGTCGAATGTCAAGCGGGGCTAACCAAGAACGTATCAGGGGCGAACCTTGGTCACTGGGCGTGATGACCAACGGTAACAACAGCTTCATTGAACGTGTATCTACCTTTAAGAATGTACCTCGCGCTGAAGCACAAAGAATCCTAGAGTGGGAGTGTGACGGTGTTAACTTCAACCAAAACGCCGAAGGGGGAGAAGAATCGGACAGGTTCAATGACCTGCTTGAGAAAAACTACGGGTGGGCAGGGCCGATCTTTATTAGATACATATTAAATAACAAGGAAGAAGTACAGAAACTTGTTACAAAGACCAGTCAGGTGCTTAACAAAAAGCTCAGGCTGGCAGTGCAGAATAGGGTGTGGAAAGCCAATCTAACCGTTGCAATTGCTGCAAATATCATCGCTAACCGTTTAGGGATTTGGTCGTTCGATACCAATTTAATGCTTACGACTAGCGCCAAAATCGTCAAGTATAATCGTGAGAAAGTAGTGACCATTACGCGTAACGCAACAGAAACTATAAATGAATATGTGGCAGAGAATATACGTAACATATATATCATTAACAGCAAAAAGGATTTACGTAAGCAAGGCATTCATAACAACGCATTGGACAGCTTGGTAAAGAGTGTTGATCCTTACAAGGTCGTGGGTCGGCTAGAGCCTGATACCGAAATGCTGTACTTGGCAGTCAGTCCTCTGCGTAAATGGTGTTTAGATCAAAGAGTGAATTACTCTGAGTTAGACCGTGATCTATGCCGAAACCATAACGCCCATAGAAAGAACAAACGATTACTGGCAGGGCATAATCTTGACACAGGCCCAGTCAAAGCTTTATGGGTTAACGTTAAGGATATTCTAGACTTGCAGGACGAAGATGCATTACGTGAACTAGAAAAAATAGCAAGCCTAGAAGAAAATGAAGACGATCAATCCTGATGGTATTCAGGTAAACGTTTACTGGGATGCCGCTGTTCGCGGCAGTTCTTTCTTTATACCTTGTATAAACGTAAGCAGAGCAAAGCTACAAGTTAAGCGGGTGGCTAAAGAAAAAGAGTTACAAATAAAGAGTAAGACTGTAATAGAGCATGGTATTATTGGGTTGCGCGTTTGGATTCAATAAGGCTATAATCGGATACCGCTCTTGTCATGGGGAGGGGTTATTCATGGTAGTCTCCTTTTAGCCCCCCTAACAGGGGGCTTTTTTATATCTCCAGTGCGTCCCTAGCCATCTGCGCTTGATCTTTGTCCTTGTACCTTATCCCCATAACTCTCTCTTCGACGGCCTTCATCCTGCTTCTAAATGATCGGTCAAAGGTTCCGTCTTTACCAATATCAATTCTAAACTTAGAGTTTGCAGGTAGCGAGCGATTAAATTCAACCGCCTCCTTAATCTCATCTGAGTATCCAGCCCCGTCACCCATTCGGTATGCAAGCCAAGCTCTCTTCAGAATCATTGATCGGTCTTGTGCACGCTCAGTCTCTATGCGTTTCTGATTAGATGTAAACCGCTGAGACTCTGTAACCGATGTAGGCGCAAAGCCTAAGAATTGCCCAGCCAGTGACAATCCTCCGAAGTCATTAGTAATCATATCCCCGCTTGTGGTTTTCGCACCAGACGATAAATATCTTTTAGCTTTTAAAGGGTTACTAAACGCTGGAGGCAAAAAGCTTTCCCAAAATCTTTCATAATCGTTTCTCTCCAACGCGCTATATGCTCTCGGGACTCTACTCACTAATCCCCATACAGGGCCAAGAGCCAAGGTTGCGTACAGTTCAGAAGGAGTCTGATCGTAGTTACGGTTGCTACGATAGAGCATATCAGTCAGCGAGATTCTGTCGGCAACGTTTACTCCCGCAAAGGTGTTTACAAGACCAGTCGATAAACCAACGCCGATTTTCTTACGTAGCATGTTATCAAAATCGTCCTCGTCATCGTCACTCCATATCATATCCCACAGAAAAGCTAACACGCCTATCATTGGAATACCTCTAACTCCCGCAAAAGCAGCCGACGCAAGATAAACGTTAAATATATGGTTCCGCGCTGCCTCTCTAACTTCAGGGGTTTCTCCCCCCAGTGCAGCCTTAAACATTTTAAGCTGTAGGTACATCATGCGCGTACCATAGCTCTTATACATAAAGGCCATTGACATTAGCGGTTGTTGTCCGAAGCGCGTGTTAGACAAGGTGGACATTGCACCGTTCACCATCTGACTATCATTGATGGCTTCTCGTGCGGCTTTTTCGTAATCTACCTTATCCCCTGCCTTTCTTTGATCCTCCAGCCTCATCCGATAGCTGGCTAAAATCGTAGCTTCCCTTCGCACTCTTTCACTGCCTTGCATCAGTGAACCCATTACGTTGTTCAAAAAAGAAAGTATCGGTTTGCTAGTTTCACCCGTCATTTCACCACTGTCTTGTGTCCATGCCGTTTGGTGAATCTGACCGTAGTTACGCATGGCATCGACAAGCGGCCTTAGCTCTCTTGAGTTTCTATCGTTACCGCTCAAATCCATATTAGCTAAAGAATACCAAGCGCCTTTTTTGCGAACATCCCTTTTTTCAAGACCGCTTTCTTCAATCTCTTTATCGCTTAGCCCTTTAGTGGTGTAGCTTTCCACCGTCGTCTTCATGGGTGTACTCATAACATCTTTGACGGCTTTTAAAAGTATCTTGTTGGTGTTTACAATACCTCTGTTAAACCTAGAATTTAGATGTGGAGCAATGACCATCGGCAAAGAAAAGGTATCAATGAGCGCCGAGGATGCGTTTAATCCTAACGTATAGCCATAGGCCGCTGTTTTAGCTAGGTTCGCTGTGTCTGTAACAGTTCCCGTAATAGGATTCCGTGCCAGCGCTATACGATTTTTTAATTCTTCACCTATAATCAGCTTCCTTTCGTTTTCTGGGCTGTTGTTTTCGGCTGCAATGATCTTCATTTCAGCATCCAACTCAGCTTCAGTTCTAGAAAGCTCATCCCTCATCTTCATGCTATTGATCTTTCTTGCAAGATCAGTCAAAGAAGAGCCATAGACATTAACAACGTCATCGTTATATCCAGCTTTGCCTGTACGCTTCTTTAACGCATTCAAGACAGTCCGCTGCGGGGCAGCTTCAATAGCTGTCCTTATCAGTTCTTCTTTGATCACTTCAATCTCAGGGGTATTACCCAACCTATTGATAAGGGATAAGCTCTTACCTACAAAGCTGTAAGGTATTTTGTCCCCTGTGAGGTAGTCTGTTAGCTTTGTCGGTGTTCTGATCAGAGGAATTTGCTCTGGTTCTAACAGGTTTTCCTTCAAGAATGCGACACGCGAATCTCGTTCCGTTGCATTGGGGAACATCTCAAAAGAATCCCTAGCTTTACCTTCTGCATCAGTAAATGTGTAAGACAGAAGATATTTACCTCTGCGCTGCAAGGGGAAGTAACCTTCAAGTGCGTTGTTCTTAAAGTGTTCGTACAGTTCGCTGTATATCTTAGTTCCGGTTTCGGGATCAATAGCCCCAAGTGCTACCTCTAACTGACTAAGCAAATCCTTGTACATTCGGTCATAGTTAGACCTGACCTTTTTGTATTCAAGCTGCCCTCCGTTGTCCTTCAGGCTATTCCATATCGGCTCTAGCTTTTCGTATGCCGCCCTCTGCTCACCTCTGTACTCATTCTTAGCTTTTCTGAAATCAATCTGAGCCAAAGTGCCGTCCAGTAAAATCTGCTTTAGGTCGGTTAAAGCTTCGGTGTTTTTATGTCCCCACTCTTGCAAGTCCTTAGCTGCCGTTACTGCAATTGCTTGCTGATCGCCATACAAACGACCTTCGTACTCACTGATTGTTTTTTGTATGGGAATAGCTGACTTAAATGCATCTTTAGCGGTATCGACAACTAGTGATAGCTGCAAAGAACCTAACATAGAAGGGAGCGCTTTATTGTTAAGTCTTTTTATCGCTGCCATCCCTTGATCTTTTGTTGTTGTTACATCTTGATTTATTATCTTAAGCACTCGCTCATTGTCGGTGATCAAGTTATAGACCTTGGAAGTAGCAGCAGTGGCACTAGGAGCAAGCAACTGTTCCATTGTATCGTTAAGATCACCACGCGTTGCTATGTTTCCGAATAGTCGTTTTATCGCATCTGTCAAGCGTTGGAAAAGACTTTTTCTTTGGCTATCTCTCGGGAACATAAAGCTGAGTTCCCTACGAAAATCAGGGTTACCGAAGTACTCAGCGACAAATTCATGTATACTTGATGTTGCGTAACTAGCAGGAAGTTCAGCCTTAGCTTGTCCGTATACCTTTGCTATTTTTTTCGCAGCAGGGTTTGTTTTACTCTTAATTGCTTTATGAGTTAAAGCATGAGCGATTTCATGTAAGACGGCGTGATTAGTTATCGGCTCACCTTCAAGCAGATATACTGTGTTGGTGCTAATCCGATATTGACCCTTAACTAAAACGCCTTCTACGTTGCCCAAGTCCTCAACAAACTCAACCTTAAGGTCATCCACTAATCCAGAAAACAACTTAGCAATACGTGAAAGTGAGCCAGTTTCCCGGTTAGACATTATTGTTAACGCTTCTTGCACATCACCACTTCTAAGTGCAGCGGTAGCAGTGCTATCCATAGGTGCGGCTACTTCTAACAAACCCTCATGCGCTAGCATATTGAAATCAGACTCAGACAGACCGAATGCTGCTAGGTCACTTTCGGCATCACTCAATGCGCCGGATTCTTCAGCGGTAAGGTCTACGGCATCGTCAATTATCTTCTGCTGTTTCTTGGCGGCTTGGCGCTCTCTTCGGTTTTCTTGAGCTTCTTCAGACTCACTCCTACGCTGCCTTTCTTCAACCTGCCTCTGCTCCATCGCTTTTCTAGCAGCAACGCGATCATCAAAAGATTGACGTTGTTCAGCTTGACCCTTGTTGGCCTCTACCAGTACATCAACTTCTTTCTGCGCTTTAGAAAGGGCTTTCTTTTGAGACTCAGTGCCGCTCTTTTCTATAAACTTAACAGCAAGCTTGGCGCGTTGTTTTGACGTACCCTCTAGTTCTTTACTGACTCTTGGGCTACCTTCTTCTTTGATTCTGTTAGCTGTTTCGTTGCTGGTGTACCCAAGCTCAGACGCATCAAACGCCAGTCGCCTAGCCGCAACATCAGGCTCAAACTTACTATAGTAAGTCTTGATGACGTTCACATCTTTAACAGAACCTTTCTTGCTTGCTTGTACCTGCTTAACGTCCTTGATCTTCTTGTCGGCTACAACAGCAGCGACCTTATCTTCAGGATCGACAGGTTTGGCAACTTTTACTTTAGGCTTGGGGGCTAGTGGAGCAGACTTAGTTCTTTTTCTGCTTCTAGTATCTGGTACGTCACTCCGAGTACTTGCCACGCTAGGCCGTCCAGTTTGTCCAGCGGCGGGGGCAGTTCGCTCTGTAGTAGGTATAGCTCGTCTTCGTCGCTGTGTGACGCTTCCGCTAGTACCTTTAGCGCCATCTCCATCTGTTCCTGTGTCAAGTTTAACAGGGCTTTCGACATTAGCGGTTTCCGTTACTTTTTTTTTACTGACAGGAGCTTTAGGTGCAGCAGATTTAGCTGCCTTTGGAGCTTTCTTTTTTGCGGCTATTTGCGCTGCGGCCTTAACCGCTGCGTCCTGAGCTACTTTTCTATTAGGTACTGCATTTCCGCTCTTATCGACGCCGAACAGTCCTACATTAGAACCGAACTCACTCTTATCGTCAAAGAACTTTGTAGTTAACAACTTAGTTCTGTTGTTACCGCTCTTGCTCGCAAAGGCTTGTAGTTCTCTTTTTACGAAAGCCTTTTCTAGTGGCTTGTTTAAGTCCCTGCCCTTAACTCTGGCTCGTACAGGCGCATTCTTTGGAACGCTAAGCGCATTTAACATCTCATCGTTTACTACAACCGGCGTTGATGCTGATGTAGCTTCGGATTTTGCTTGAGGTACAACAGGGGCTTTAGCTTTTGCGCCCCTAAACTTATCTTGAACGCGCCCCAAAGGCTGACCTTTTTTACCAAGCATTCGCCCTTGCACTGGGGCTGGGGTCTGATCGGTAGTAACAGGCAACTCGCCTTGAACCGCTTGTGTGGGCAGCTTTGTCTGTGGCTCTGCTTTCGGTGCAGCCTTGGCAGCTTGAAGTTCGCGAGGAAATAAATCACGTTGTCCATCTGAGTCTTTAAGCAGTTCTGCTAAAAACGTATCAACTTGCTCGTCTGTAAGTGACTCCGTAAACAAATCAGCTTGATCTTTCTGAGCATTAATATCCATGCCGCTAAGAACGGGCTTTGATTCTTGATCGCTACGCGCTTGTTCTATTAGCTTATTAACGTTGGCGTTAATGTCCATATCCCTTTGCGACGGCTGCGGAAGGGCAAGCTGTCCTGTAGGCTCTCTTACGTTTTCTATCTCAGCGAGAGCTGCGTCTAGAATAGAATCATCAACAGGACGCTGAGGCATGTTCATTTGTGAAGGTCGGGCTGATCTAGGCTCGTTTAACTCTAAAGAGTCAAGTCTGTCTAGTAGGCTATCAAGATCGTCTATCTCAACAGGACGCTGAGGCATGTTTACTTGTGAAGGTCTAGCTCGCCCTTCGGTTAAAGGGGGCGGGGTCATATCGCTCATAGGATCAAAAGCTGATGGCTGCAAAGGAGCGTCATCCATTGGAGCGTCATCCATTGGAGCGTCAGACAACTCCGATTCTATATCAGGAGCGTCTTCAGACGACGAGCCTCTTCCTCTTGAGGGAATCAATACACTTACGATAGCACCTACAGCCGCGCCAATACCGCCCGACTCTAAAACGCCCTCCATCAGCGATTCTAATTCAGGATTGTAAATTTTACGCTCGGTTACGTTTTGCAGGTACTCGTAAACAGCTTCTTGTGCACCTTCGTAAGAACCGCCTTGAATAGCTTTGACTGCTTTACCTTTAATGCCGTTAGGTAATGCCTGTGTAAGTTTAAGTATCCTGTTAATAGGAACGGCTTGCGTACCGCCAATAAGGGTGCCAGTCATAGCAGATTGAGTTCGTTGTTCCTCTGTAGCGCCAGCGGCTCTAGCTCTCTCCGATGCATCACCTGCACCGGCGGCGGCACCCAAACCTGCTGCTCCCAGAAAACCCGCTACGGGGCCACCTACCATACCGGCAGCTAAATACGGGCCAATTGAACCTAGACCTTCAACAACTTTAGTTAAAGTATCATCTTCAAGTCCCGGCTCTCGCTCTGGTCTTAGAGTTTCTGCTGAACTCCTAATGAAATCTCTGGCCTTGTCTTCATATTCTTCTGGCAGCGCTGCCGCTAGACCCAAAGCTTGCTGCTCAGTAGAGCTTACTAGCCCGCGACCTAACGCGGGAAAAAAGTCACCAGCCCGTTCGCCAAGCGTAACTTCTTCAGCATCTCTGATTCTTGCTCTTTCTTTTATGTCTTTTTGACGAACTAATGAAGCAAGCTCTCTGCGACCAATACCCGATGGCCCTTCAACTTCAACAACTTGTCCATTCTGCTTAGTGACTTCATAGATTGGCATTGTATTATTTACCTAAGCTTATTTGACAGTTACTTGTGCTATACCTTGACCGCTTAGCGCGTCATTCTCTTCGTAATACGCTGCCCAGTAAGGCGAAGATTGTTCTAACGCAGCGCGAACTAGCTCTTGTTGCATTTCTGGAGACTGCTCTGCGTAATCCTCATTCATCATTAAGGTCTGCTGTGCAAACTCTCGTGCTTCTGCAAAAGCTTTCTCTCTTTCAATTCTTCCTTTTTGAGCGTCTAGCGCAAGCTGTTTCATTTGTATATCTAACGCAGCCGTGGCGTCTCTTTGTTTTATTATCTGTGCTGATTCTTCTAGGTCTAACTTTCGATTCTCTCTCGCAACTGCGCTATCGTACTTGTCTTTGTCTTGAAGTGCAGCGCTTCCCGCCGTCATAATTCTTCCAAAGTTGCGGTTGTTACTATTAACAGCACCCCTTGCAAAAGTCTTGAACTCGTCAGAACGTAACCCTTCTAAGAATTTTGCAATACCGGTCTTAGGAGCAGGGGTAGTTGCTGATGTTGCTATGCCTTCTTTAGCTGCGGTCTTAGGGTCTAACGTGGTGTCTTGACCGCTAATTGCATCTAAGCTGTCAAATGGCGTACCCCTAACAACATCTCTACCAAAGTCAGTACCCATAAGATCAAGAAGCTCTTGGTCTTCCTTCGGCAAATCCTTTTCAACGGCAGGGCCGGTAGTGGTGTCAGCGCTTTCTTGGCTAACCTGTTTGGTTTCACCTTCTTCAGAACTCGTTTCTCTTTCGACACCGTTCATAACCATCATGCGAGCGCCAACGTCTTCAAGATCAATGTCACCTAAGAAGTCAAGGGCGGAACTTCCTGCACTTGCTATATCTTTAAACACATTGTCAGAACCTTCAGGGCCGCCAGCAGTCATATATTGCAGCGCCTTGAGTATGGCGTCTTGATCTGAGGTTTCACTATCCTCTTCTTTTCTTTCCGCTATCTTATCTCTACCGCTCAGTAATTCGTCTTCTGTGGGTGACGTTAGAAGCTCATCTTTCAAAACACCAGTTTGTTCGTCATCAGGCGTTAGAATAGCCATAAGCTCTGCAACGATAGCTGGCTCCAAGTCGCCCATTCTTTCTAAAAGAGCATCGCCGTCTTGCTCGTCACGAAGGCTAGGCGCGAAGTAGTACTCGTCATCTTGAGAAAGTGGGTCGCCAGAATTAGCTATAATTTCGGAAAGAGGGTCATCTGCTCTGTAAGGGGTTATCTTCTGTTCTTCGTCAACGTCACCACCTACTTTAAAGTTAACAATACCACCACTTGCCATGCCCATAGGACGCGTAGGTAATCCTGCAACACCGCCCATTGGATTAGGACGTTGGCCTTGTGCACCAGCTATGCCTTGAGGTGCACCTTGCATGGGAGGACGAGCGCCAGCAATACCAGCGGGAGGCATACCGCCCATAGGAGGCCGACCACCCATAGCGGGATTAGGCATACCACCCATAGGGGGGCGAGGAACAGACATACCCATTTGTTGAGCAACTTCTTGCTGAGTCCGCTGTTGAATCTCTTTCTCACGTTGCCCCTTTATGGTGTCAGTGGGAATGTTACCTGCGGCAGCGGCTTGCATTTGCTTAGCAACCGCATTTTTATCCGATTGTAGTTTTTGCAAAGTAAGAAGATCAAGCAAATCTTTACTGTAGCTGTAACGCTGTGCAAGCTTAGCGGGGTTTCCAGAAAACGCTCTAACCCTGTCGTTAATTTGCTGGTCGATGCTCATTTATTAATCCTCAGAAAACAGTATGTCTAAAATATCGCTTAAGCCTGAAGCCCCGCCAAGTATTTCTTGTAGGAGGTTAATATCACCATACTCGTTTTGCCTAGCCGTAATGGGCAGACCTTGCAATAAAGACTGTTGAAACAGTAATTGCTCGTAAGGGAAGTCGCGCTCTTGCTGGAACTGAGCGTAATCGGCAGAAAGGGCTTCCTGCTGCATATCTCTTTCTGTACTACCTAGCATGGCTTGCTGATTAATCAAGTCACTTTGGGCAGCTAAGTTACGAAGTCCTGCTGTACCTGCTTTATCATAAGCACCTAACTGAGAAGTCAAAGCATCTAGTCCAAACGCAGACTCGTATTGTCGATCTTTCTGACTCATTTGATCTGCGGTCACACCGTACTTAGCTGCTAAGTCGCGATCTTTCAAGCCCATCTCATCGGCAGCTAAGCCATACTTAGCGGCTAAATCACGATCTTTCATGCTCATTTCATCGGCAGCCATGCCGTACTTAGCGGCTAAGTCGCGATCTTTCATGCTCATTTCGTCAGCGGCCAAGCCAAACTTAGCACGCTGCGCTGCCGATTCAAGACCTTGTTGCCCTGCTACTTGCATAGAGCGGTCTTGTGCAATTTGAGCTTGTAGGTCGCGACCTTGATCTGCACCGAAAGCACCCAAGGCTTTATCGTAGGCAGTGTTGTAGCCTTGTGTCAGCATTTGGTTTTGCTTATCCATTAGGTTTCGGTTTAGTTCCGAATCCATAATAGCTTGGCGTGATCCACCGAAAGCACCGGCTTGTGTCAATCTACTGGCATCACCTAACCTAGATACCTCTGCCTGTCGCCTAGACTCATCCAACATTGGATTAAGTGCGCTCTGAACATAAGGGTTCATGTATTGCTGAGCGTAGTCTTGGTTAAATGCGTCGGTGCTAATATTACCGGCTTGGTACATACCATCAGGTACTTCATACTGACTTTGATAGCCGCCATCTTGCGCTTGATACTGACTGCTGTATGGGGTATTGGCTTGCTGAAACTGACTGCCGTACGTACCTTGCCCTTGGAACTGACTGGTATAGTCCTGAGCATTGTAATCCATCGCACCCATCTGATTGGCAACGTTGGTCATCGAATCAGCGCCATACATTGCAGCGTCAGGAACGGCCAAACCCGCAATGCCAGAAAAGGCATCTTGCAGGTTTTGATTCATTTCAGGAGTAAGTTGACCGCCGTAGGACTGATAGGGTGTTTCTGATAAACCCCATCCTTTTCCAAGCATATCAGCAATATACGGGCCAATCCATTCAGCTAACGTAGATTGTGTGCCAACGAGAGGGGCATCGCCTTCTGCCATAATGATTTACCTTTAGTTTGGTAAGAACTTGTTTGGTTTAATTTCAGTACCTTGGCTTTTCTGACCTGTACGAGCTTGCCGTATACGATCCATCATATCATAAAGTTCTTTAGCACCAGCATTGGAATTACCGTTGCCTAAGTGACTTACTACATCAGCAGGGACTACAAACTCACCGTCGCTAAGAGCAGCTTCTTGTGCGCCACCGATATTGGCCGGTATCTGGTCAGCCATACCGTCTGTAACGCCGCCAAGATAATAGCCTTGCGTGGGCTGCATTGATGCTAAGCCGCCTTGAGCAAACGTCGAGTCTTGAGGAACTTGACCTAAATCTTCAGTTATTCCATATTCGCTTAATCTTTCAAGTAACCTACTTAGGAAGTCACCACTGTACTGATCTTGGCTTTGTTGGATTTCTGAAGTGGTGGGAGTATAGCCGTACTCTATCGGCGTTGAAAAAGGATTGTCTGCCAAATCAACGCCAGCAACAATGTCTTGCGCCTGTTGATTTACAAAAGTATCGGCTTCTTCGTAAGTAGGTATTTGCAAGCCTTCAGGAACGTCATCTTGATTCTTCTGAACACCCTTTGGTAAAGAATACACCATATCGCTAAAGTAGCGTCGTCCCAAGTTACCTACGCCTCTGTTCATTGCTTCACTTTCGTAGTCGTAAGGAGCTTGCTCACGGTTAGCTTTGAATTTCTCAATCTTACCTTGATAGCCGACTGGGCGTGTATTTTCTTGAGAAAGCCCTAATAACGGTATAATTGCACCTAGACCTGCGCCTATTGCATCTTTGTTATCCCCAAATAAATCAAAGGCTTTATCAATTACGTCGTCGATTTTGTCATACCAACTCATATCTGTATTCCCATTGAGTTAAGAAAGTCATCAACATCTGAGTCCGTATCGTAGTCGTATGATGTATCTGAGCCGTTGCCGTAAAGCAAATCGTCGATATAAGAGTCCAGTTCGGCTTCTTGTTGACTTGCGCCTACAGACTGAACTGTTGGTGCTTGCCCTCCTGCAACGCCCAATTCTCTCATTAACTCATCAAGAGGGCCACTATATTCGTAACTTTCTATGTTTGTTACATTTTCAGGAGCAGTGCTTGTATTGGTGCGTGAAGCACCCGAAACCTGAGTAGCAGTCCCGTCATCGTCATCGTCGTCGTCATCGTCATCGTCACCGTTACCGTTACCGTTACCGTCACCCACACAACGTTCTAGGGTGAAATCAAAGGTAAATCCAGCCTTACAGTCGCCACAGCCACCTTCGTCTAATTGAACGGCATTGGGATCATTACATTCTCCAACGCAATTTCCCGTAAATCCACCGCCTAAACCTAGACCTGTTCTGACAAAACCCTCTTCACATGGGCCGCAGCTTCCATCGTCATTGACGGTAGCATTAACATCTTCACAAGTTCCAGTTCCGTCGCCGTCGCCTTCTTGGCATATACCGTTAGCGTCTTTTTCGTAGCCCTCGTTGCAGTCCCCGCAAGCGCCTTGCTGCCCATAGGTTGTGCTGTTGGGATCACCGCATTCTCCGGTGCCTTGGCAATTGCCATCGGCGTCCTTTACATATCCTGATTTACAGGGGCCGCACTCTCCCTCTTGTTCATAGGTAGTGCTATTAGGATCACCACAAGTACCATCACCAGTACCATCACCAGTGTCACCCTTACAACCGCCGTTAGGGTCTTGATTATTGGGATCATCGCAAGCCCCCACACACAGTCCAGTAGTTTGGTTCTTTACAAATCCCTCTTTGCATGGGCCGCAGCTTCCATCGTCATTGGTGGTGGCGTTCGCATCGCCACAAGTTTCACCCTCACCAGTACCATCGTCAGTACCATCGCCATCGCCGCTACTAGCTACACACAGTCCCGTCTCATCATCTTTTACGTAACCTGATATACAGTCACCGCACGCCCCGAAAGCTCCTTCTAACGCGTTAGGGTCATCACAAACGGCTGTACAGTTGCCGTCTATATCTTTTGTAAAACCTTCATTACAGTCGCCACACGCGCCATTTTGGCCGTAAGTAGAGCTATTGACATCATTACAAGTTTGTCCGGCTGGGCCGTCAGTGGTATCTGCAACGCAGTCGCCATCTTCATTTTCAGTGTATCCAGCCTTACAGCCTAGACAACCTCCATTTGGGTCTTCATCTCTATTTAATTCGGTACAGTTAGGGCCGTCGTCATCGTCGTCGTCATCGTCATCGTCATCGCCTATTGTTGAATCTGCTTCGCACAGACCTGTTTCTATGCTTTTGGTAAATCCTTCTTTACAAGGGCCGCATCGCTTAGTCTCAGAATTGACGGTTGCATTAGGATCGCCGCACAAAGAAGTAGTTTCTTCAACTGACTCACACTGTCGGCTGTTAGGATCGCGTTCAAAGCCCGCATTACAAGGGCCACACTCACCGTCAGTCCCGTAAGTGCTGCTGTTTGGGTCTGAGCAAACAGGTTCAACTACAGGTGGATTAATAACTGTAGAGGTGCCGTCTTCTTCACAGACACCCGTTTCTGTATTTTTTGTAAATCCAGCATTACAAGGGCCGCATTCACCCGCTTCTCCATAAGTAGTGCTATCGGGATCAGTGCATCTTGTTACACAGTTACCATCCGAGTCTTCAACAAGATCACCGGCACATTCTCCACAACCCCCTGCTGGATTTTGCAACCTATTAGGGTCGTCGCACTCTTCTATGCAGTTTCCGTTACCATCGTCAAACGAACCGGCTGGGCAACCTTCAGGTGGAGGGTCTATACAGTTGCCGTTACCGTCATCAATTTTACCGGCTGGGCAACCTTCAACTGGGTTTGTTGTATTAGGCACACATATAATGGGTGCAGTTCCGCCAAACCCCAAATAGTCTGGGTCTGGCTGCAAAGTGCCTTGAACGCCGTTAGTTACACAAGGATCACCTACCTTTGGGTCGTCTTCGATAACTGGGTCTTCAACTGGGTCTTCAACTGGGTCATCTTCGCAAAGATCAAAATACTGACCTGTAGGTTTATATTTTATAATGCAGTCGGTTATTGCTTCGTAACAATCACTATTGTTTATATCACCCCCGTCAGGGCAAGGTACGTTGTCTGGGCCTCCTAGATTTGATTCACAAACTTGATATTCTTTCCCGTCGTTTTCTCCCCCATCTTTACATCGGGCAGTGAAACATCCATCAGCGTCTATTTCTGAAATACGCTCATAGTCGCCACATAGCTGATTAATTTGCTCGTCTGGTTCTAATACAGTAGTACCATCGCCGTTTCCGTCAGGGCAAACGTCATACTCAACACCTGTAGGTTTATAGCGAATAGTGCACTCGTCTATTGTTTCGTAACAATTGCTATTGTATATATCACCGCCGTCAGGACAGGGTTCATCACCAGTAGTATCAACCGGATCATCACCTATGCTTCCGCTATCGTCTACGGGGTTTATAACTGTGTTTTCAACTACTTCTATTCCTTCGCACATATCCCATACAAGACCGTTGGGTTTATAGCGAATATAGCAATCGTTACCTTCTACTGGTTCCCAGCAATCGGGATCGTTAATGTCATTACTACACTCTCCATCAGATAGGGGGTCTGGCGTCTCGCCTTCGATTTCATCTGGGGTGTAAGTCGAGCCACTTAGTACCTCATATTCTTGAATTAACTCATTGACTCTCTCAAAGTCTCCCGATTGTTCTGCTTCTAGAAGCTCATCAAGAATTTGATCTAACGTTCTATCGCCACCGGATTCACTAGATTCACTAGATTCACTAGATTCACTAGATTCACTAGATTCACTAGCGTCTTCAGTCTCTTCTTCTACCGGCGGTATGCCTATAATAATTTCTTGAGTTTCGTTATTAACGACTATGGGTTCGCCGTTTTGAATGCCCGTTACCGTGTAAAGCTCTGGATCAAACAACGCATCAATTTGTGCTTCATACTCGTCAATGAGTTTTTGGTTGGGATCAATCTCAACGACTTCGGTTGTTTCCTCTGTATCAGGGCCAGTTCCAGCGTCCGTACCTTCGTAGTAATCGGCAAGCCAGTCTTGAGCGCGATCATAAGCGGGTGCGTTTTCGCCAATATTGGTAACTTTATCGACAGCTTCTTGACCAAAGTAACAAACTAAGTTATCACCGCTTCCGTGGTGAAAACCTCCGTTAGCGCTGCAACCTTGTTTAAAAGCTCTTACAGCGGCTCTATATGCAGCGTTAGCAGATTGTGCGGCTCCCGGCCCTGTAGGTAAGTCAGGCGTGCTTTGACCTACGTTGGGATCAAACGTAGACGTATTCTTATCATTTAAAGCGTCGTAGTATGCTTGATCTATTGTTTGACTGTTATCGGCTGGCATTATTTATTCCTTAGCATCCATTAGCCATTACTCACAAAGGAAAGCGATGCATATACGGAAGGCACCCCGCCGTGAACCCCATCGTCAGCTTCGGCTGTTAGGCTTAAGCTAGTGTTGTCTACATCAGCAGCAATTTCAATGTAATCACCCGCACTCAAAGCAATCTGTTCGGTCAAGGTAATCGACCCTGAGACGGAGTTATTAAACTCTCTAGTAGCGGCTGTCATTGGCATTGTTACTCCGTTCTTTTGAACAAAAATATAAGCCGAAGTGTTACCGCTAGATGTGTTGAAATGGCAGTTAACGTGCAATGCAAACACACCATCGTCAGTCACATTTAACCTACTGGCGTTTGTAAGAAACACACCGCTGGATAAGTTAGTATCAGTAAACGTTAACGGCTGGGCAACGTTAGTGGCTACAAAAGTCTGAGTAACATCACTAAAAAACGCACCGTGAGGCTTATAAATAAAACGACCTCCCCCGCCAGCTACATCTGGCTCAGTTAGCGTAACAAGAACTGCTGTAATTCTATTAAAAAACAGTCGTAATACGTTGTTATAGCCAATTGCCGAAGTCTCTGGTAACGCGGGTGACTGTGGCTTATTTAACAGATTTGCCATTAACGTCTACCGTCAGTCCGTATGTCAATGCGAGGTAAGCCCAACTGCCAAGAAACGCCAATGTCGTCAGAGTCAAGCTGAAACACAAGCTGTCTGCCTCTGATTCTTATATTTAACTGTTCTGTAAACTTCTCTACAGTACCGCCTGAGCTTTTAATTATCTCACCAGCGCTAAGTCCACCTTCCGAAGCAGGAGATTGATAACCGGCTCCAGCGTTTTTAAGACCTTGCACCCTTACATTTACACTAGGGTCAGGAATAGTTGACCCGTCGAACGTCACATCAGGCAGCATTCTCCACATAAAGGAAAACTGATCGCCGTCACCAATGTCTGTCTGTGCAGAGGTAATATGAGATGAAATCGCTACAGCAGTATTTCCTGTTTGATCGTCATAACCGACTTCATGCTCTACAATCTTTTGACTGTAAGTGGCAGCTAAAACCGCTGATTTGTCTTCCCATGCACTACGTTCTAAATTACCGTGATACCACAAGCCTTCTGCATAGTTAAAGATAACGTACTTGTCAGGTCGATCACTGTTTGCAGAAGGGTAGAACCACCAAACTTCACCAAATTCGTCATTAGTCCCGGCGAATACTTGTTCAAGCTGAGAAGTGTTTATGTCGTTAAATACATAGCGCAATAGAGAACAAGGAAGAGCCTTTACTTGACCGCTGTAGGCATAAAACTCATTAACACCCATCCAGTAGGTAACACCATCAGCATAAATAGCTGAGTTTTTTGAAGCTATTGTTAGGTTATCGCCCACAATCTGAGAACCCCAAACAATAGGTGCACCTAAATACTGTAAAGAATATAAAGAGGTGTCAGTCCAGACCAATAGTTCCTGCCGTGCTTGCACCGCACTGACGATGCGACTGCCTCTAGACAAACGTAAGCTACCCGCTTGATTAGTAGCACTAGGTTGCCACTGCAAATAGCTTTCTTGGTCTGACCAACGAACAAGAAGGGGGTCTTTTATCGAAGTAAACACATCGTTAGTACCCAAGCAGAATACGAATCGGCTTACATCAGATACGAAAACTAGGTTTTGACTAAGTGGAACCTGATTGGCTCCGGGCAAGGTATCTATTTTAACTGCCCTGCTATTTGCACCGGAAGACAAATCCCAAAGAAACAATGACCCTTCAGAGGGTGATAATATTAAGTCTTCTCCAAAGTTAAACAGCGACCATGTTCTCGCTCGCTGAAACAAGTTCTCATCTTCAGATTCACCCCAACCCAAATTGTTCCACGGCCCAGCGCCCCAACCAGAAACAGGCTGATTAATTGGTACACCACTTAGTATCTGATACTCTGCAATTGTTGCAGCGCCCCCACCAGATGCCACAGTGCCATCAGCCACTAAGGTATCGCCATTGCTGTCAGTAGCTAAAATTTTGTAATTAGAGCCATCAACAATCTCAATGATTTGATACTCTTTATTCAACACTGAGGCAAGTATGTTAGTAGCACCTAGTCCTACGGCGTTGCTAAAAGTAACGAAATCGTTAACAGATGCAGTGTGACCTATATCAGTAACTAAAATCTCAGCACTTCCTGATGTAGAACTAAAAGTAGCTTCACCAGAAGTAGTCGTGTCTCTGATAGGCGTAATGTCGTAAAACGCACCACCTATGTCTACATAAATTTTAGTGTGCGTACCATAGGCTCTAAATAGGACACCGCTAAGAGAGTTCCAAGAAAAGATAGATCGGCACACACCGTTATAAGTTGCCTGACTTACGCTAGACCAACCACCTATTTTCTCAGGCAAACCTTGTCTAAAGCGAACCTTGTCACTGTCATACCAACCGCCTTCTGCGGCATACCGCGTAGTTTCTTTATTGACACCCGCCTTAAACTGTAGCTTCTGCAAGGGCATTAGTAGCTCCAAATACGAGGATAAGGTAAGTCCAAGTCGTGATCTAAATGGATAAACCTACTGTTCCCTTTTTGATTAATACCAATACGGGGAATGTTATGTTGTATCGCTACTTGCAGTAACCGGTATGCTTTTTGTCCAGAAACGGCTATGTCAACAGCCTTACCAGAGGCGTGTGCGCCAACAGTATCTTTGGCTACCTCAATGGGGTGGTTAGGGCATCTATAACCAGAGCTAATGGGTAAAGGGAAACCGCAATCATGGCGAATGCTGTTGAGTATGCTTTTAAAATCGTCATCGAAAACCAGACCTCCACAATGCTGGCATTTTAGCTCGTCGTCGCTAAAGTAATTCATTGCTTCATAATCTTGGCTATTTTCTCCGCACTGCGACCAACAACGTAACCACCGAGGCCCAGTTCTAAAAGAACCCATGCCTCTTTTTTAAGCTCGTTTGGTAGCCAGCCCAGAGAATCGCCAACGACGAGGACTAGAAAGGTCAGCATTGTGATGGGTCGCCAGTTCGCCGTCAACCAATGTTTTGACGAAGCTTCAGCATGTACGTTTTTTGCTCTAGTTTCTAGAATTTCACGCTCATAAGTGAACGCTTGTTGCATAGCTGCGGCCTGTACGTCAAGTAGATGGGATTTGGCTGTCAGCTTTTCCTCAGTGCTAGTGTGCAAGTTGTCAACCAGATCGGCGGCAGGTTTAAAAATTCCCGCGATTAAGTCTGTGACACCTAAAGACATTACTTATCAGCCTTCTTATCTAGCTTGTGATCTATTGAGTCTAACTTGTTGAATATTCTATTAAACTCTTGACGTAATTCGTCGCGAGTGGGGTAAACTTCAGCTACTCTTACTTCAAGTTCATTGATTTTTTCGGACAACTTATCATCTACTTTTTGCAAATCTCTAACAGCTTCCCAGATAGATTTCAGAATCCACCCGAACACGCCGCCGCATAAACCTAACAATATATTTATAAAACTCTGAGATTCCACAACAACGTCCTCAAAACTGATTAATAGATTCGCTGATTGTACCTAATCGTCGCTACCTAATCCAGACAAGGGGTAAACTTCCCCACACTCAGCGCACTCCAAGGCGTGTAAAAGGTCGCACTGGTCATAGGTCTGCCAAGTAAAGATACTTGAGCCACACTCGCCGCATGATCGGTCGTAAGCTTCTGATTTATCAGGAAAATCTATAACATTAGCCATATCTAGCCATCCTTATGTCACATCGGTATCTAGCTATTTCTCCGAAATCCTTATGTAAAACAATAGCATTCATATCCCGCCCTGCGCGGTAACCTTTACCAGCGTGCCACGCGTCTTTGGCGGCGAGAGTACGGAAGCTCTCTACAGTACAGCCCCGAAGCTCCATTTTACGGGAATTGTGTATGTGACCACAATACCAATACCTATGCTCAGAAGCCCCCCATTCTTCAGCTTTATCTGTAGCCATCAGGGAGCCTAAATCGGCGTGCTTTACAGTATCGCCGTGTGTTACACCTATTAGGTTTTTACCAAAAGCAAAGTAATGGAACTTAGAAGTTGTAGCTTGAATAGTGACCCGAGGCTCGTTACTGAAATAGGCATCCATAAACGCTGCTAACATCACACTAGAATGATCGTCGTGGTTACCGATGGCGTTGATTACTTCTACCTTTGGGTGCTTCTTTAACGCTAGCTTAACTACGTCCACCATTAACATGCAGCCTAGCTTTAATACTTTGGCCCATCGGGTATCAACGTCAAGCGCGTGGCCGCTACGAGAAGTTGTGTTAGACATATTATCGGCGTGAAAGAAATCACCTAGATTTATGATTAGGCAGGTGCTAGCAGGGGGCGTAGCTTGAACAAGTTGGTTTGCAGCGGAAAGTAGGTCTTCTCGGGCAATGTTTATATCGAAGTCTTCGCCTGATTCCTCAGCCCACGCATACATACCGATATGGGGATCACCCATAGGGATGGCGACAACAATATCATCAGTAGAGGATTTAGGCATTTTGGTGGGCTTAGCCACGCCTTTGTAGTCAGCCATCATTTCGTCAATGGCGTCTTTCATCGCAATCAAACGTTGCTCTTCAGCGAGTTTAGACTTTACCCACTGGCCTGTCGGCACACCGTCTTCGTTGTAATAAGTCGATACCCCTGAGACTACAAACCCGTCTGGGACGGGTCGGGTCATATCGTTACTAGGAGCATAACCCTGCTTTGCGGCTTTCTTACGTATCCCTGCAAAAGAAGCGCGTGCTGTTCGCTCACCAATACCTATAACTCTAGCGGCTTTAGCAATCGAACCTTGTTTAATAGCTTCTTCGACGAGTTGTTTTTGCTTCGGCGTACAATAGGGCAACAGCCCCTTTAAATCAGACAAACTTGCCCCCTTACGATAACCGTTACTGTCGTCTTAGAGTTTGACTTGCCCTCTCTATGTCTGCTCTATAAGCAGCGCGACAGTGGTTATCTTGCCATAAAAATAAGTAGTTTATAGCAATTTGTAATAAATACCAGAAGGTACTTATCTTACGCATACGGTACGCTCTACCGCTTACTGACTCGTTAGGGTTGTCACTTAGGAATATAACCACGTTAAGCAACTGCGAAAGCGCATCGCCAATACGGACAATATAATTAAAGAGTGGCTGCAAGCTTGAAAAGGTCATCAAGTTCCACCTCATTTAAATTCAAGGGCGTTCCTAGAGCTTCCACAAGGGGTGAGATACGGGCCACTATGGCAGCGTATTCCCATTCAATCTGAGCGGCTTCGCTAAGGCTGCTTACGTTGGAATTAACGGTTTCCAATAAGCCCTGCTGTAGCAAAACTAAGCGACATTGACGCATGGTTACTGAGGTATAGCCTCGCCATGCAGCGAGATAGTCTGCCTGTTCTTGCTCTGTAAGCTCATATACTGTGAAGCCCACTGTTTCTTGATTCGGGTCTTCAATAAGATCAAGCTCAAGTCTCTGAGTAAACGGATCGTACTCAGGCGGTTCCTCTATGGTCGGCGGGTTATTAAACGGCACTTCTTCAATAACAGGCGCTTCTGCCGAATCGGAGCCTTCCAAAGAAAAGTCTACACTTTCAGGATGGGATTGCAGTCTTTCCCACTGTTCTACAACAAAGGGCGCAAAACCTGTTATCAAGTCTTTAATAGCCTGTTCTTCAAAAGTCTTTGGGTTAAAGTTTTTATAAAAGTCGGGTTGACCCTCAGACTTATATATAACGGTCATAAACTCTTGCTTGGGTAAGATGCTCGCTATCTCATAAGTATATTGCACTTTTTATAATCCTCTATTGATACGTGTAGTACGCGACCACGATGCCTTGAAATCCCGACCTACTAGGGTTTCCCGTGTTGTTACCGCCGCCGCCACCGCCACCACCATAATTTGTGGCGTTTGTAGCTATGACGCCGAAATCAGAGCCGCCGTTGCCGCCACCGTATTGACCTGTACCATGCCTAGGAGGGCCAGCACTAAAAGAGCCGTTGCCACCGCCACCACCCCATTGAGCGCCGTTGAAAGTCACTCCTAATCCGCCCTGTGGGCCGTAAGCGCCACCTAGGTAGCCATTGTTTGCGTTCCAAGCAGCGCCATTACCAGCGGCCCCTGCACCGCCACCCCCTACGCCGAAATCGGGGTTGTTACCATTGACTCCAATGCCTCCAGTAAAGCCTCCAGTATCACCACCTTGGGGCTGGTTCGTTTGCAAAACCGTTCGACTTGCTCCGTTTCCACCGCCAGCAGCTTGATATGAGGTAAGTCCCGGCAATATAAATTGCGAAGTTCCTCCAAAGGTATTGTTTGCAGCTTCGCTTGCGACATAAAAACCAGCCGTTCCCGCGCCAACTGTTACTGGATAAGATGTTCCCGGCCCTAATACGCTTACATCGGCGTTAAAACTTCCCGCTTGCTGTACTCTACCACCACCGCCGCCACCGCCAGAGTTACTGCCTCCCCTACCGCCGCCGCCCAAAACAAAGACATTTATTGTGTTGCTAAAGGAGCCTTCAGCAACGGCAGTTACAACGAAGTTACCGCTGCTGGTGAAGGTGTGAAACTTTGTGTTTCCCGAAGTGCTAATTGTGCCGCCTGTAGCAACTATAGGAGAATCCGCTGAAGCTCCGTACCATTCATCAAATCCCATTGGCTGACTTGCAGCTTTACCAATCAACCCACGAATGTCGGAGTCATTGATGCTACACAAGGTTCCCGAAGTACCGCCAGCTTCTACGTGAATAGCGTTTAGGCTTAATGCGCCTATTGTCGGTAGCCCCATTACTTAGACTCCTTTAAAGCATCAACTTCAGCTTTTAGTTCTTTTACTGCTTCAATTAGCACAGCCACCATTTTTGAGTAATCAACGGTAAGGTGTGTTTGATCTTCTTCACCCATTGTCTGAGCTTCTATAACTAGCTCGGGCAATACTGATTGAACCTCTTGAGCTATTAGCCCAATATCTTTTTTACCTTCTCGCTTGGTTTTTTCATTCCAAGTGAAGCTTACACCGCGCAACGCTTGTACTGTATCTAACGGATTTTCTAGCGTCAATACATCTTCTTTAAATCGCGCATCAGAAGTAAACGCTGCCGTATACGCTGTAATGTTACCGTCTACATCCCACGAAGCCTCATTTGACCCCGTTCCCGTAAGCCTTGCACCTTCGTCACCGTTGACGTACAGACGATGATATGCAGTTGACCCGTCTTGGTAACGTACATAAGTATCGGCACCGCCAGAGTAAACACTAAGCCCTGAACCAAGGCGCTGGTCAGTCGCTAGACCTACTGTATCTGCTGCTACGGATATTCCTGCTCCCGCACCTACGTTAAAAGACCTGCTTGCTGTTAGATTACCGCCTCCGGTAAGGCCGTTACCTGCGGTTAGAGATAGTGTGTTAACAGCAAAACGTCCGTCAATATCTACGGTAGCTCCTGCGTTACCGACACCCGTAAGTGTAATTATGCCGTTCCCTGAATTGAAAGAAGCGCCACTTACGTAGTCAACACTGTTGGTGTCAGTATTGGTGTCAGTAGAGCTTATTGTAATGACATTCCCGCTACGAGTAACGGTAGTGGCACCGGCTTCTTGAAACGTTATTGTCTCATCAGCACTTATATTCGTGCTAGTACCTGCGTTAGCTTTAATGTTAAAGCTTGTGGTGTCGGTATCAACATAACTTGAAGTCAATAGATAACGATTATCTAAGTTAACAGTGGCTCCTGCGTTACCGGCACCTGAAAGGGTTAACAAGCCGGTGGAAGTGTTAAAAGAAGCGTTGTTTATGTAGTCAATCGCATTCGGCGCACTTGTAAGGTAGCGATCGTCTAAGTTAACGACTACATTACTTAAGCTTGACGTTCCTCCACGACCAAGGGTTAGATTGCCGTTTGTGTCGTCAAATGTGGCACTTGTAACGTAGTTGTTAGTGTCATCAGCCGAGTAGCGACCATCAAGATTTACTGTTAAATCAGATAACCCTGTCCTTCCTATTGTTAAAACACCAGTACCCGAACTAAAAGCCAAAGTGTCGGCATAGTTATTAGTGTCACTGTAAGATGCAATGGGTAAATAGCGCCCATCCACATTAAAAACAATGTTACTTAAGCTACTACTACCTGTTCGACCTAGTGTTATGTTTCCAGTAGCAGAGCTAAAAGAAGCACTGTTAACATAGTCGTTGGTGTCTGCCGCTGAGCTTGTAAGATAACGGCCATCTAAGTCAACAGTGGCCCCTGCGTTACCTTGTCCTGTAAGCGTTAAAACACCCGTACTGGTGTTAAAAGCAGCACTATCTACATAGTCAACAGCATTCGGTGCACTTATAAGGTAGCGATCATCTAGATTTACTGTTACATCAGAAAGAGAGCTAGTCCCTCCAAGACCAAGGGTTAGATTGCCGGTTGTATCGTCCCATGTGGCACTTGTAACGTAGTTGTTATTATCAGTGTTAGTGTCAGTTGAGCTTATTACAAACTTACTACCGGTACGACTAATTGACGTAGCACCCCCTTCCTCAAATTCAAGAATATCGTTAGCATTAAGAGTTACGGCTGTTCCTTCACTTGCAACCTTTGCTTGAAGATCGGTGGTGTTGACGTTTTGATCTGCATATATAGTTACTGTGCCGTTGGTTTGTGTAACAACAGCACTACCGGAAGTGTTGAAACGAATTTCATCTCCGGCGTCAATTTGAAAACCAGAATCAAGGTTAGTAGCTAACAGAAAGTCAGTAGTATTGGTGTCGGTCTGCGAGTACCTTCCGTCTAAGTTTGTGACTATTGTTCCCGCATCTTGTTGAGTTAGGGTAAGGTCACCATTAACAAAAGTAGCTGAGGTTATTGTGTCGTTATACGCTGCGTTCCAGTTAGCATTGTTGTAACCGGTTTTAGGCGTTGAGCCGTCAAAGAAGTCATTAATCTGAGACTCAGTAAAGTACCTGTCATCGTGGTTGTGGCTATTGTTCGTTACTTGCAGGTTGTCATAAGTGCCTGAAACGTCACCACCAAAGGGAGTGCTTGTCGTTAAACTATCGGTGGCTAGTTGAAAAGCAGAAGCTTGCAAACCATCAACAGTATCAGCGTCAAGGCCGTTACTTTCACCCGTATCTGCTTCAGTAAGTACCCTATCTCCAGACACCGTTAGCGCTGTAACGTCTAACGCACTGTTAACATCAGTAACACTGGATGAGTTACCCGTACCGCTAAACTTAATAAGAGCGTTAGCGCCGTTACGCAGCGTATAGAACACGCCACCGCCGTAGTTGCCTTGAAAAAACACTATATCCCTAGAACCGGATAGGTTGTTTTTAACGTTAACTATCTTTTCGGCCAAAGACGGAGTTAGTTGCACGTAAGCTGTGCCGCCTAAGTCACCTGCATCAGTAAACTCAATAAACGCATTACGCCCTTCAGACACGGAGTTATTATCAATAGGCAGTGCGTTAGGCGAACCTTGTGACCCTGTATCAGTCAGAGTTTTTACTAAAACCCCTGAAATCGCCTGATCAATCAAGTCCATGTTGGTGTTAACTGTCTGCCCCCAAGTACCGGTTTGAGAGCCATCAGCGGGTTTCTGAATACCTAAATTAGTTGTATTGGTAGTCATTTATAACTCCATTAATCCTTATCAACATCACTGTATATTGGGCTTTGGTTTGAATCAGTTTCAGTCCAAAGATTAACCTGTTCGTTGGGTACGCTAGCGTAACTACCTAAAGCGGGGCCAGTTACGATAGAATAGCTACCGGATTGACCGTCCAACACTACCGTCCAGAAACTTAAACTTCCAACTGAACCTGTTAGACTGAAACCAGTAGTTTCCATTAATGCGTTAGCTTGTACATTGTACCCTTCAAAACTTAAAGATAACAATAAATCGTTAACTGTAACTCCTGCTTTAGCCAACACATTAACATCATCTAAGGATAAAGCTAACTGCTGCCCAGTAAGGTTAGATCGCGAGGATGCCGCTACAATTTCATCACCTGTCGCAATATTTAAAGCCTGTCCAGCTATGGGGCTTCTACTATTAGCCCCGACAAGGACTGAATTTAAAATTAAAGCAGCCTCAATTCCAGCAACAGCAATGCCCGTATCAAACTGACTTGAAAAAGGGCGGCTCGCAAATGAAGCATTACCAAGCATTAGGGTGTGTTGTTCATGTCAATAAGCTTGCTAACCATATCCTTAAGTTCTTCTATTTCACCTTGCTGCTCTTTAATCGCTTCAATTAGTAAGCCGACCATATTCCCATAGGCTACTGTAAGTGTGCCGTCATTCGTTTCTGTGACAACTTCGGGAAGAACCTTTTGTACTTCTTGGGCTATGACACCGGCCTGTCTAGTTTCTGGCATCACACCTGTTTCAGCGTCCGGTACAAAGTCATTTCTGTCGAATGTCACACCTCGCAACTGCTGCACTTTAGATACAGCATCAGGGATAAGCTCAATGTTATCTTTGAGTTTAATGTCAGAATAAGCTGTGACATTTCCTACAGCCGTATAGTTTCCTGCCATATCCCAAGAATGTTTGATTGAACTAGCAGACCAGCCACCCAGCTCCATGACATTAGAGTTAGATAAGCCAAAGTTTACTGCGTAAGCACCTGCCCGATGGAAAGACATTACAGCGGGACGGCTGGTACTTCCGCGAACAGAGATGCTTCCAGTGTCGTTTGATGCTGCCACTGTTGATACGGTATTAGTCCTACCTACTAGCGCGCCAGTCATAGTGCCACCAGCTAAAGGCAGCTTAGTTGAGTCGGTAGCAGTTGCAGCGCTGCCGGTAATGTTAATACCCCAAGTGCCGGACGCATTTCCACCTGTACGTGTTGGGACGTTAAGGGACGACCTGAATCCTGTAGCATCGTTCTTGCGGATGTAGCCATCGGAGCTTCCGCTGAAGAAAACGGAGTCACTGTTACGTGTAGTGGATGCATGAGTCATATTTAGGTATACGGCTCTCAAGTATCCGCCACTCGGATAAATTTCTACATTGCTTTGACCATATACCGTATTACCTGACGCCCAGAGAGCGTCATACCAAGCTGCTGAAGTGCTAGAATTAACAGTAACAGTTGAAGCACTAGTAGCATTACCTGATAGCGAACCACTAAACGTAGTAGCTGTGGCAGTACCCGTAATGGTGACACCTGCTGATGTAGTAGCTAGCTTTACAGTGCCGTTGTAGTTTAGGTCTACGCCCGCGTTCTCGTAGAACCTAGTCCACCACTCATTCTGCACATCATCATAGATGCCATGAGCGGTGCCGTTAGACATGAGAACCAAGTTGCCGTTACAGCTTAGACCGTAGTAGCCATTTCGTGTCGTATTAGCAGAGATGGAACCATAGTCCCCCACGTTGCGTGAGATACCTGTGACGCTAGAGGCTGTAGTTGCATTGCCTGTGATGTTAGAGCTGATGGTTGCTGGCAGTCTTGCGTCACTGATGGTGCCACTAGAGATGTTGGTGGCGTTTAAAGAAGTAAGACTTGCTCCGCTTCCGCTGAAGGTTGTGGCAAACAGCGTTCCGGTTGACGATCGAATCGTCACTGCGGCGCATGAAAACGCCTGCGATGTAGAAGTGGCTGTACCCCAGATTACAGGGTAAATCGCCGCATCTGTACGATTAAAAGAATGATTAACCTTGGTTGCTGTGGTCGCCGTAGTGGCTGTGACTGAGTTACCCGTACATGATGCCGAACTACCTGTGATGTTAGAGCTGATCGTCGCGGGCAGTCTTGCGTCACTGATGGTGCCACTAGAGATGTTGCCAGCGTTTAAGGAAGTAAGACTTGCTCCGCTTCCGCTGAAGGTTGTAGCCCGTAGCGTTCCTGAGTTTGGCTGTATGTCAACCGCTGGGGTTGAGTACACCGTATCCCCTGAGTGCCACACTACGTCGTAGTATGGAGACTGAGAGGACTGACCGCTATTCACATCAACTGTGTCTGCCCACGTAGCCGTGGCTGCGTTACCTGTGATGCTGATACCCCAAGTGCCGGACGCATCTCCACCTGTCCTAGTTGGTACGTTAAGCGACGTTCTGAATCCGGCAGCATTGTTCTTGCGAATGTAAGCGTCGTTAGAGCTATAGAAAACGGAGTCACTGTTACGTGTGGCTGACGAATGGCTCATATTCACATACGAAGTCAGAGCGTATCGCATAGATAGATCGCCGCTCGAATTACGCTTTGCTAGCTTACTTGCTGTAGCCGCTTCAGTGGCATCTCTGGTGTCATAGGTTTCTATCCACCCGCCCCAAGTTCCGCTATATCTTGAGCGATAATGAAGCTTAGTTCCGTCCTGCGCCTTGTAAGGAATTGCTAGCTGCGTAATGTTGCCAGAGCCGTCCTTGCTGTTGTATTCAAAGTTGACGGGGTGATAGTAACCAGCCGCCCCGCTGGGGCCGTTGGTGTGCGATCCAAGTAGTAGCGTGTAACCCATACCGGATCTAGCGTTAGTCGAATTATTCCAGTCTGTAGTTCCGCCAGTAGTAGCTGCACCAAAGCCGCCGACTACTTGCCGTTGGGAACCCTGAAGATACACTTGAGAGTAATAATTTTGTCCTGCGTGATTTCCCCAGCCATGAGCTGTATTCCAGTTTGTGCTATTACCTCCGGTTGCCGTGACAACCCCAGTAACAGAAACCGCACCGGGAAAAGAAGAATCACCACTAGCGTTGTTAATAACTGCGGTGTTGCGTCCAGCCCATCCTGAAACCCAGTTATCGGGAGATGAAGTAACAGTTAAACCTGATTCGGCGTTAATGTAGACCGATTCGGCGGTTTGGCCCGTGGCCTGACCGTTAGATTCACCTGCGTTTATTACAAGATGTTGGTTGGTATAGCACGTTACTTTATCTGTAACAACGCCAGCATCGGAGGTTAGTACGTTAGCAAGCCAGTTAGTACCTAAAGAGCCTCCTGCGGGAGCATAACTACCTACAGGTTGTTTGCCATTTAGAGCAGTTTGGAGTCCATCTACGTTAGCAATTATGTGATTATGGCTGTCGTCAGCCACTACAATGGCGTTATACGCACCACTTACATCACCGCCAAATGCAGTAGATGTAGTTAGATAATTTCCTGAAGGTTGATAACTACCTACAGGTTGTTTGCCGTCTAGAGCAGTTTGCAGTCCATCTACGTTAGCAATTATGTGATTGTGGCTGTCGTCAGCCACTACAATGGCGTTATACGCACCACTTACATCACCGCCAA
>OBMK010000152.1_pt1 | contig 66053 bp, 43 predicted proteins | sample 1539081 | NCBI WGS metagenome assembly OBMK01 (sample SAMEA3355528, study PRJEB22509) | marine metagenome | biome: marine; feature: river plume; material: water | place: USA | collected 2010-08-07 | depth 0.5 m | reverse complement strand
GGCGGAGGTTAAATAACACTATGCCAAGTCAAAAATTAACAGATCAAAAATACCTTAATCAATTAGAGACGCGACAATTATGGTTCGGCGAAATAAAGCAAACCGCAGATTCTACTCGGATGGGCAGAATGAAAGTGCACATAGTTGACATAACTGGTACCGACGTTAGCGATACAGCATTATTTGATTGTGCGTGGACTTCCCCATTTGCGGGAGCATCACAATATAGTGCGAATCCAAGTAAAAATGAAGGAGCAACACAAACCAGTTATGGTATGTGGATGAGACCGCCGGACCCAGGTACACAGGTAGTTGTGGGATTAATAAAAATCCATGATAAACAAGAACCTGTTATATTGTCGTGTTTGTTCCATCAGTATAGAAACTTTATGGTACCCGGTATGCCAGCAAGTTTCACCGGCGAAGGACCTAATCCGTCAACTGAAATAAACATGAATAATGATGGCTTAAACCATAATGTGAAATATACCCAAAAAGGCTCCGGTGTTGACGTAGAGTCAGACATGCGACCAAAAGCAAAAATATCCGATAATCTATTTTTTCAGGGACTAGCAGACGACTTTATAAGAGGTCAGAGCACAAGCGGAGCCAGGCGCGAAGACAATTCAGAAGTATTTGGTATCTTAACACCTGGCAGTAGAAAGGACGGAAACCCAACTAAACGTAATCCAGGACATCAGTTTGTAATGGATGACAACGAAGCAAACAACTTAATTAGACTGCGTACAGGCCAAGGCATGCAGTTTTTACTTAATGATACACATAATATTATTTACATTATTAACAAGACCGGCACAGGCTATGTGGAAATTGACGGTGACGGTAACATAGACATATTTGGCAAAGGCAGTTTTAATGTTAGGACAATGGGAGATTTAAATCTCAGAGCAGATCAAAACGTTAATATAGAAGCAGGCCAAGATGTTAATATTAAGGCGGCAAATAATTCTCCTCATCCATATGACGAAGGTAGAGGATTAGGCGGAATTGTAGACGACATTGATATTGCACAGGCAAATCCTATCTTTGGTCCTGAGTTCTTGGAAAGTAATAATAAAGGAACTGTTAATATTGAAGGCCAGAAAAAAGTTCTTATAAAAGGACAGGACTTAGAACTAAATGCTCAGCCAAACCCAATGGGCATCTTTAATGGCAAGAACGGTAAAATTGATATATTAGCAATGGGAACTATCAAGGCACAAGCATCCGCTGTCAAAGTAGATGCTATAGGAAGAGTTATACCTAAAGAACAAATGCGTTTAATTCCGGGCGACATAAGCCTAGCATCAATAGGCACGGCCACATTACGAAGTACAGCAGTACTGACATTACACAGCACAACACTATCTAATTTAGAAGGTGCATTAGTTAATATAGCAAGTACAATAACACCGCCAGTACCTCAAATACCCATGACGCCAGCATCCAGTATCAAAATGTATGCCAAGAAAGCAACATTATTTGGATTTGACAATTTACCATTGCCGGTACCAATACCGACTCAGCCAAAAAAACAAGTACAAGGTGCAGGCCTGCCTACATCGTTAGGTCCAACCCCGACTGCACCAGTTGCCGACGGAACCCTGTTTGGCGGCGTGAAAACTATTGTAACAAGAATGCCACAACCAGAGCCGAGCAAGTCTAAAAAAGATAAGCCGTTTAAAGGATAATTATGATTAATGCTACGGTAGATTTATTAGACGGCCAATTATCAAAACTTGATAGAGTTCCTGTTAATTATGTTTCGCCAGATGGTATATTTAAAGGTGTAGGGTACAAAAACTTACAGCCTATGTACGAAAAAATGTCAAGCCACAGACAAGAATTTATAGACCCTAAAACATTTTCATATGACAAAGCATTTATGTCTAGTGTACAAAAGTTTATATATAACTTGTACCCAGTATTTGTATATCCTACAACTAATGATAACAACACATTTGTAGGCGTAGGGCATAAGTTAAGTCCAATTGAAATAGCAAATAATATGATTGCTTATAGGAATTATGAATTTGTTCCGTTAGATAATACTGATGTACAAAAAGTTATACGAAATAACTTTAACAAACTTCAAGTAAATATCGATAATCCGTTTATGCCGCTATCAGCACACGACAAAGACACAGGCATAACAGTAGCAAGTTTTAAGAATGGCGTTTTAACTGAAATAATAAATCAAATATACAAGGTTGACATAGCAGAAGCAATTAACATTGTACAACGTCAAGTAACTGTGCCATTGTCTAGAAATCAACTAATAGCAGTATTGTCATTAGTATTTGAAGTAAAAGGTCGACGATTATATTCCAGTGATATGCTGAAAGTATTAAATCAAGGATATTATAATAAAGCACCGTCATACTTTATGGATTTTTCTGAATTGGTTTTACCAAACGGCAAAACTAGTATAAACCAGGACATTTTTACCAGACGTCTTGCCGAAGCAGAATTATTTAGTAATATCTTTCCTGATCTTTAATTCTTGTTGTAAATCAGCAAACTTAATATACGCTCGGTATTTCATTTCCTGCTCTTCCGCAACAATTCTTTTTAGTGCGCCTACTTCGGCCTTAAGAGAATTACACTCGTTGTTTTTCTCAACGAGCATAATGCGTAATTCTTCTTCTAGTGTGTTATTGGTATATTTTTCTGTTAGTGGGTCAGTCATCGACTTTTAATTGAACTGTTGACTAATGATTTCATTTCGTCTAGTTCGGGAATGTGATTAACATTTCTTGCTATATAGTCTCTAATAAAAACCAAAGCATACTTTTTAGTCTTTACATTGTAAAAACCTAAACTATCGTACTTGCCTCTTCTATCCTTTTGAATACAAGTTAGCAATACATTTTGTTGATGTGCTGAGTTAATCTCTGAAGCACGTTGCTGAAGGTCTTTAAAAGTACCTATAATTTTTTTAATAATTTTATCTGTTGTCATTGTGGTCCTACAATGTTATTTAAGTTGTATTATTATTTATTTTATTACCAGTTATATTGAACTGTAATCTGATATTCGCGGCCTTGACTATTGTACAACGGTAATACTTCGACTTCTTCGTCAGTTGCGTTATCAATTGTAAAGTTAATATTTACACCGGACGCAAACTGTTTACCTACATAGATGTTTAATTTTGTAAGATCGTCTAAGTACTCCTGCCCTTCTGCTACAAAATCATATGGCCCCGGCGTTCTGTCAAATTGTCCAGAGTATTTTACTCTGTAGTCTATGCCATTGAATGTTTGTTGCCATGACACTACAACAATGTACTCTGGTATTCTAACTTGTTCAGTGTCGTTTACTTTGAGCATAACACTAACAGGACCCCATGTATTAGCAAATCTAATGCCCTGTGTTGTATAACTACCTGAATTGTAGTACATAGCATTAGTATACACATCTTCTGTTACAGCAGGCGTTACAGTAACTTCACCTGTATCAGGATCTGTTGTAGTTATTTCCGGAGTAATAATGTTTGTAGTAGTGTAGCCATTAGCATATTCGATTGCTTGTTCAAAGTCGTATCTAAAAAGACTAAGAGCACCAAATCCTAATTCGTACCCAGTGCCTTCTTCGGGTAGTAAGTCTTCATTGGCACTTACCCACTCATCGCCGTATGCTTCATATAAATTAGGACGTCTATAACTTGTGCCTACATTTAAAAAGAATGGCCCTTTTTCAATACCTAACCTTAACGCATTTTGATCAGCATTGCCGTACCTGATACCAAAGTTATACTTCAAGGCAAATTCGGCGTTCACACTTAAAAATACTCCGTAGTTGTCTTGGTCGTATTCGTTATATTGGTCTTTACTGCCGTCCGCACCGTATGTTACCTGTAATAGTTTACTTAAATTAACAGTATCACCTGCTCTAAAATAATCTCTACTACTTTCATTTTGATATGTGCTAACACCTTCTGTGAAGTATTCTGCTTTATCTTCTGTTCTGCCTATAGTGAAATATTCATTTCTGATACTGACAGTGAATTTTTCACCGTCTTGTAAGCAGTCATTACTTTGACTAAAACTAGCAGTATAACAATTATCATAATCGTATGCGTAATCAGTCGCACTTACAATCAGTTCAAAGTCTCCAGCGTCTGCGATAATTTTTGCACTTTGGTTTTCGTATCTATCTTCTTCAGTGTTGTCGTTTCTTGCTTGTTGTTTGGTTGTGTAGTCAGTATACTGAAACCATGATGTAGGAGCAACACTAATATATCTTTCTTGACTGCTACCTAACTTTGCTGTGACACTTCTATTAATAGTATCTTCGATTAATACTGTACCAGCAATACTGCCTGAACCGTACATAACACCGTTAGCACCTGAAATTACTTTTACACTTTGTCCACTCACAATTTCGTGTCCAAAGTCATACCAAGCAGAACCTGGGGTGTTTGATGGTATACCATTCTTATAAACAGTTGTGTGTACTGTCTGAGCACCACGTTCATTATAACCTTGGAATGCGCCAGTGCCTCCTGCTGTCCAAGTAAACCCTGGTAAAATACTTTCTACAATAGTAGTAGTTGTTAAAGGATCTGCTTCTGTGGTTTCTACTTGCTGAGCAACAACAATTACTTCTTCGATATCCTCTGCTAAAGCAAATGCTGTCCATAGCGGCAATGTTATTACTATTGCTATTTTTACAATATTGTCATATAAGAATTTTTCCATTTTTAATTTTCTCCAATTAAGTCCATGAGACTTGATTCAAACATCTCGACACCTAAGGCCTTATTGGCTTCCCAATCGTTTTTTTGATCACCTTGTCCGATAATGTCACTAATAAATTTCATACATTTAAATTTTACACCATACACTGAACATACTTTAGCAAGAGCATATGACTCCATGTCAACGCAATTACAGTATCCATCAGGTACTTCTGTGGCAAACTTGTCTTGAGTATAGCATGTAAACCCTTTTTGGTCAACCACTATTTCGTCGGAGAGACTTTCAAATGGGGTTTGATATTTGTTAAAGCCAAACTCTGTACAATCCATATCTGCTTGTACAAATCTACCTATGTGTAACATACCTTTCATGTCAGGATCGACCCCGCCGGCTGTACCATAATTGATTACTAATTCTGTTTCTGGATTTTTGACCAAGTAGTCAGTAAGTGCCAATGTAGCATTAATTTTGCCAACACCAGTATGGACGGTATTATAATTACCCTTAATGCCCTCTATCTCGTCTGGTAAAGCAACTGCTAAAACATACTTCATTTATTATTCCTTTTAAGTTAAGTTGAGTTTATATTTACACCACATGATAACTAAAAGAGATAAATAACTGGCAGGAGATATTATATGAGAATTGATGAAGTAATTGTAAATGATGTTAACGAGGCCCCAGTCGGAATGATGAAGAAAGCCGCCAATTTTGTTCAAAGCAAAATAGGTACAGCAGGTTCCAAAGCCAGAGGGGCAGGAAAAAGAGAAGCCGCTACATCGGCCAATGAAATTAGTCTAACATTACAAAAAGAATTAGGCCGTGCTGATCCTGTATTTTATCAAAAACCACAAGAAAACAAAACAGGATATATCCAAACAGTAGGCAAGTTACTTGCTAAAAAGTTTGATCCTAGTATTATAACTGCCGCTGAACTGGAGAAATTAGAACAAAAATTAGAACCAGCAACAAGTCCAAAGGCTGTGAGAGCGGCTACAGACCAGTTCATACTTGATCTAGTTAGTAAATCTTACCAAGACGGCAAGGCAATAGGCGGTGTTACTACACCACAGCCAAATCAAGCAGGCGGACCAGACGCATCTGGTGATCAGTCCATTGGCAATGCTGTTGGCACTTCTGCTGTTCAATCCTTACAAAAATTAGACCCTGAAGCACAAAAATTTGTAATTAATTGGGCAAAACAACAAAACGTGTAATCCCCCCACAATAGTAAAACTAAAACTGCTTAAAAACCAGCCATCATTATAGTATCCGTTAATAAACCTGATAAATACTTGTATGGCAACATTTATTGGATTCAGTACAGTAGGTAAGGTTAAACCACCGTTTAACTTAGTCGATCTAGACTTAGTAAAGCAGGATATCTTAAACCAACTAAAAACATCTAAAGGTGAACGAGTAATGAGACCAAACTACGGATCAATCATTATGGAATCACTTATGGAACCGCTTGATGGGTTAATCATCCAAGACATAGAAGATGATTGTATCAGAATAGTTAGAGGCGATCCAAGAGTTGATTTAATCAATATAAATGTACAAGCATTAGAACATACATTACGAGTAGAAATGTATCTTCAATACAAAGCGGACTTAACAGAAGATGTATTGATAGCAGAGTTCGATGTAGAATTTAATGGGGAAGAAGCATAATGGCAATCAGTAAAAGAAATAGCAATTTATTTGCCGCAGAAAATTGGGAAGTAGCATATTCGGCCTACACCAATGTAAGTTTTAAGGCATACGATTTCAGTACTATGAGAGCATCGATGCTGAATTACATCAGAGAGAACTATCCAGAAACGTTTAACGATTATATTGAAAGTTCAGAATTTGTAGCAATTATAGAATTAATTTCGTATTTGTCACAGAGTTTAGCATTTAGAGTTGATTTAAACACTAGAGAAAATTTCTTATCAACAGCACAAAGCAAAGATAGTATACTGAGACTAGCAAATATGCTTGGCTATGCTCCAAAAAGAAACATACCAGCAAGTGGCTTAATGAAAGTTACATCGATATCTACAACAGAACCACTAGTAGATGCTACTGGTGTTAGTATTCAAAATACTCCAATATTGTGGAATGACGATAATAATCTTGACAGTTTTGATCAGTTCGTAGCAATCCTTAATAGTGCGATGTCATCTAACAATCCATTCACAAAACCAATTGTTGAAGAAAAAGTAGGTAATATTGCTACTGAGGTATATGCGTTAAATAATCGTAAAGGTGATAATTTAACATTTAACTTTACTGCTGATATAAATGGCGAAACATTGCCTTTTGAAATTGTAAGCAGTACAATCACAGAAAATAAAGTTTTTGCTGAAGCACAACCAGACATTTATCAACCAATGCGTTTTGTTTACAGAAATGATAAAAAAGGTTTAGAAAGTCCATACACAGGATTTTTCTTTATGTTCAAGCAGGGAACACTACAATTTAGTGATTACATATTTGATAGAGCATTGGCAAATAGAACAATCAATATAACAGATGCTAATATCAACGAAACAGATATTTTCTTACAGCAATTAGACGAAAATGCTGTAAGGCAAGAAACATGGAAGCGAGTACCAAATCTAACAGGCCAGACATTGGCATACAACTCGTTATCACTTAAAACCAGAAATGTGTACAAAGTTGAAAATACAATAGACGATGGTATAGTAATAAAATTCCCAGATGGTAACTTTGGTAATATACCAACAGGCATATTTAGATTATATTACAGAACAAGTGCTGGAACAAGTTTAAACATACGACCAGAAGCATTTAACACAGTTAGTTTTGACATACCATATTATAATTCATCTAGTGAATTACATAACTTAACAGTTAAATTAGAATTACAAAACTCTGTAGTAAATTCCGCACCAGCCGAATCACTACAAAGTATTAAAAATAATGCTCCACAAACTTACTATACTCAGGATAGAATGGTAAGTGCTCAAGACTATAATGTTTATCCTTTAAGTCAGAGTACTAATATTGTTAAGTTAAAAGCAACTAATAGAACACATGCTGGGCATAGTAGGTATATAGATATTGAAGATCCAACAGGACGATTCAGCAAGGTGACATCCTATGCTGACGATGGCGCATTATATAAAGATGACGAACCGTATCAACAGCAATTAACATTTGGTTTAAATAAAACAATTAACCAAATATTAACAGACGATATTGCTGATCTAACAAAGCATTACACTTTACAGAATTTTATATACGACGATTATAGAAAACAACACAATCTAAATTCACCCGGTGCGTTTGATTTAATATCAAAAGATATACTTTGGAAAACACAACCAAGTGCTCCTAAGAATCAAACTGGGTACTTTACTAATTTAAATGCTGGAACAAGAGAAATTCTTAATAACAGCAAACTGGATAATAGAATTATTCAAGAAGGATCTTACTTGCGTTTTAGAAATCCAAAAGATCAAACAGATACCTTGTTGGCAAGTATTACTAGTATTACTAACAGCGGTGTTCCACTAAACGAACTGGCTATCACAACAGGTGTAGTTAAGTTAAATAAAGATGTGCCTAATGGATGGTTAGCATATGAAATACTACCGTCACTTAATGCGGCATTGCTAGAACAAGACATTGGAGCATTATTTAAACAGAAGATTGACACTAAAGAAGATTTTGGTATTGGCTACGATTATAATCCAGTTGATGTAGCAAATAGCCATTGGTATATTATAGATAATAGCGAACTCCAGCAGACAGCAAAATTTAATGCTAATAGATCTTCCGGTGCTAGTTGGTTAATAAAAGCAGAATACAATTTAAGCGAATCCTCGACATCAATATCTAAATACACATTTACATCTAGAGGTACAAGGTATGTATTCGAAAGTTTAAGCGATGTTAAATTCTATTTTAGCAATGACGAGAAAGCATATGATAGTACTAGTGGGCAAGTTAAAAAGGACATTATTGAACTTACAACTGAAAATTACAAACCACTTATTAAGGAAACATACACTTGGTTCGACACTGACGAAGACGGAATATCCGATGCGTGGAAATTAGCAGATTCAGATGCTACTTATATGCCATCAGGAGCAAGTCAGAACATTGTACTGAGAGGTAGAAATTCAAAAGCCAGAGACATGGAACTAAGATTTATTAGTAACTTTGGTATATTACAAAACGGTGAATCTACTGTCAGCGGTAGTGCCGCGTATGCTCAAGGTGACTTTATTAGTCCAGTAGAAATAGCAATACAGGTAGATCCGCTTAGTTCGTCAACTGGTAAAGCAGTTGTTAAAACAAACAGTGGTACACTTACAACATTCCCAAGTGAAATACAAATACCTATATCACAAGTGTTACAAAATGTCACAGGCGGAGCAAATGGTAATATTGCGTATGTTAAATGGGACGTAGGTAGTTCTAGTTATAAAACATATCAAGGAAATGCTACTACAACAAGTTTTGAAGTAGGTGCTTATAGCAATGAAGGGCATATTGACTTGCTTTCAAATAGTAGTATTAAAGTTTCAGACTTTGACACATTAACTAATAGATGGCAAGGGTTTAGGCATCAAGATAAATTAGAAGTTATATATAAGAATGTTAGAGAAGTATTAGATGCGCCTTTACAGTTTGAAGTAGTAGATCCATACAAGTATAATGATGGCTACGCCGATCCGGCTAAAGTTGTTGTTTCACCATTGGATAGTGATTATGACGGCTTCCCTGATAATCCATCTTTGTTTGACGACTTTGTTAGCAGTGACGACTTTGTGTTTTTTGAAACCAAAGTTGATTTAGATGGTTACAGTTATGAAAAGCCTGCTAAATTTAAAATACTAGACCTACAAGCAGAAGATGTTATATCAGTAAACTTTGGTTTAGAAACAATAGCACCTGGTTCAAATCCAGATGACACTACTAAGTTTACAGACTTTGATTTAATATATGTTAAATCATTAGAAGTAGCAACAAAATATTTAAAAAATACTGTGGGTAAACTCATACACAAATTAGTTTTCCCAAGAGACGAATTACCTAAAGTTTACGAATTAATAAATGATTTAACAACACCAAAATTAGTTGTGCTGTCACAGAACAATGCTTACAATGTTAAGCCAGGCAGATCATTTACACAAAACACATTAGATCTTACTCCACGAAATTGTAGTTTTAAATGGCAACATTATGCGCCATCAGAAGTAAGAATAGATCCTAGTATTAGCAACATCATTGAAATGTTTGTTATTACTAAAACTTTCTATGCTAGTATGTTAGAATATAAAAATGGTGTTGTAACAGCAATACCAGAAGCACCTACATCAGATGAACTAGGTCAAGAATTATCAGGACTTGATAATTTTAAAAGTTTAAGTGATCAGATTGTTTACAGTAGCGGTAAGTTTAAACTGCTATTTGGTAACGATGCTGATGTTGAAGTACAGGCGCAGGTTAAGATAGTAAAACTACCTAACTCGCCAGCAAGTGATACAGAAATTAGAAGTTCTGTATTAAGATTAATTGATCAGTACTTCAATGTTAATAATTGGGACTTTGGCGAAACATTTTACTTCTCGGAGTTAAGTGCGTACATTCATCAAGAACTAGGCCGTTCAGTTGCCACAGTTGTTGTAGTTCCAAGTAAAGCACAATCAAACTTTGGAGACTTATATCAAGTTAGATGTGAACCAGACGAATTATTCATGAGTACAGCGACAGTTGACAACATCGAAGTTGTTAAGAGTTTGACTAGTACTAATTTAAAACAATCAACTGCTCCGACAACAGGTTCTACAACAACTTCATCTACTACAACTTCAAGTAGTAGTAGCAGTGGAAGTTCAAGTAGTTCAAGTAGTTCCAGCAGTTCAAGTAGTGGAAGCAGTTATTAATGAGCAATAAATATTTTGATTTATTACCGGTACAGCACCAGACGAGTGTTAACAAAAACTTTTTCGAGAGTACTGTTGAGCAATTATTTGCAAAAGCAAACCTAGAAGATGTTAAAGGATTTGTTGGAAGAAAGATTCCAGGAGTTGATAATAATACAAATACAGTATTTGTAGAACAGCCAGCACCAAATAGAGATTACTATAATCTAGAACCAACCGTTACTACAATTAATAAAACAACTGGTAACCCAGATAATTTTATCTTTTATGAAGATTATATTTTTAATCACAGAAGTAAGGGTGGATTGATTGGTAACCACGATAGAATATTTAAATCAGAGCAGTATAACTTTGCTCCACCTATTGACTTAGACAAATTTATAAATTACCAGAACTATTACTGGTATTCAGCAGGACCAGAGCCTATACAAGTATTAGGTAATGCGTCTGTGAGTGTTGTTATAGACGACATCATTGGACAAACAACTTATACATCACCAAACAATATAGTTTTTAAAACAGGAATGGTTGTACAGTTTGGCGGATCATATGCTAGTGGTACAAATTACTCATTAGGTAAATCATATATTATTGAAGGCGTAGGACAAAATATATCTTTAGTAGATGTACCTACAGCAGAACTTTCAGTAAGTGCTTACAGTGAATTTAAAACACAGCCATATGATGGTAACTCGGTACCTAACGCAACATCGACTGGTGCGTATAGTATAGGCGATCCAGTAGGTTCGAGTGTACTTGCTAATATTTTAACATTGGCAAACACTAATATTAATACAGCAACATTTGATTTTCAAATTGCTAGGCCAATTGATTTAACAACTAAAACAGATGGAAACTTAACTGCTACATTTGTAGGTAATTTTGCTGATAACACAAATAACACAAATCATATTAGAATTAATATATTTGACGATACTAATAAAATTACTAGTGATGCGTCAGGAACTGCGTATGGATTTGTAGGCGTATACAGAACAGCCGCTAACGGCTCAACACCGTCAGCAGTTATCGATATGTCGAGCACATTTAGTAACGCAGGCGGAAACTTTGCTACAGATCCTGATGTACTAACAAACACCTTACAACTTAATCAAACAACTGATGTACATGTTGGTGTTAAAGTATATCATCCAGATTGCGGACAAGCAACTGTAACTACAGTTAACGCAACCAGTGTAGTGTTAAGCCATACTATACAATTAAATGCTGGGTCAACAAGTGCAATTACTTTTGACTGCCAGATGCCTCAGTTTAGTATTAACAGCGGATCAGGCACAAAAACTATTACGTTGGACCAATACAGTTCAACAGGCGCAGAGTTAAAGGCATTAGACCTAACTACTTATTCGGGTATAGATGACAATGCGATAATTGTATCTCCTTTAGATTTAATGAATACAATTAATGATGTAGGCATAGATAATCTCAGTGTTGTTGCTACAAGTAACTCTATTAAACTAGTAGAAGCAAACGGTAATGCTGTTACAATTACTAATGTTACTTCAGATGCTAGAAACAATCCATTTGTAGGTGTAAGTAGCACTTCAGGACTTGCCGCATCAACAACTGCTATAAATTCGACCAATATCGAAAATGGCATATATGAAATATTTAATAAAACAGCCACTACATTTGATATCAACGTTGGCGGTGCTGTAAATGTACTGCGTGACACAAATGCTACATTTATTAATTACGGTGATTCAACCAAAGCAAATGTACAAGTTTATTCTACACAGATAGTAGCAGAAGGCGATGAAGTATTTTTTGATAAGACATTTGGCTCACTTACAGCAGGAACACTAACACCTGTATTAGGAGCACCAACAACAAACACTTTTTATATCACAACAGGTGATACAGCATATGGCGGAGCAAAATCAGGCAGTAACTTTACTCAACCTAGATTCGGTAAATTTAATCTTCCGGCATATACACAATTTTTAAACGCAAACGGTTCAGTACAATCAGCCGCTGATGCTTTAGCAGGTTTTGATACTGCTAACATTGAAACATTATATGCTGATGTTAGTACAACAGGATCATTATTAAGTTATGCTTGGGACACAGGCAGTTGGGATAATACACCAATACAAAATGTTGCTGACTACTTAGTTATACAACGTGGATCTAAAAATAAAAACCCATGGAGCAGATTAAATTACTGGTACCATGTAGATGCGTTAAGAGAGCCGTTAAAAGATAATACATCTGGATTCAGTATTCCAACAGGAGCGATTAGGGCCACAAGACCAATTATCGAATTCCAAAGAGATTTAGAATTACACGAATGGGGCAACAGTTTTATATCAACGGTAGACATTATTGCTGATAAACCCAAAGAAGAATTAGAAGGGTTAGCAATAGGATTTCCAATCAATAGTAGCAGTGGTAGTGAAAACGCCACTATTATTTTCCCAAATAACGAATCTGATGTAGCAGGAAAAATTTATCAAATTGCTGATGTCAGCGGAAAAATGCAGTTTAACGATACTAGTATGTCAGCAAACATTGTTGTAGGCGGACATGTGTTTAGTACCGGTGGTACAAATGCTGGTAAAGATTATTACTGGGATGGCAACAAATGGCAACAAGCACAACAAAAAATTAAACTTCAGCAACCACCTAAATTTACATTATACGATGACGAAGGTGTTAAAGTTGATAACATAGCAAAATATCCAAACAGTGACTTTACTGGTTGTCCTATATTTACATATAATACAAACGATAGCACTGGAGCATATGACAATATTATAAAAGCAAATGTTGTGTATCAAAGTGGTAAGTTCAGCAGTGAGCCTACATTCCACAACCATGTGGCACATCATACAGTATCATGGAAAACTACTCAAACATCAACAGCACAAACTATCCCAGGATATTTGTACTACAAAGATTTAAATCAAGACTATCAGGGTTTTGACAACGAATTACTAAGAAACAATTGGCATCCTGTAAGTTTGCCAACAAATTACAGAGACTTTAGTAATGCGGCAACTTATTTTGCCGGAGAAGTTGTTAAGCACGATAATCAATACTTTACAGCGAATAGCAATATTATTGCTGGCGAGTTTAATATTAGTAATTTTGACTACTATGAAAATACATATTCGACTTCAACCAAGCAGTACGTTGAAGATATAATTCAAATCACTGACCTAGATAAAGACAGCAAAGTATTTATTACTAGTGCGTTACCAAATAACAACGAAGTTATAGTATTTTTAAATTCAACAAAATTAGTACTAGGTACAGACTTTACACTAGTTACTGACAATCAAGGTATTAAATTATCAGACAGTACTAACCTAGTAAAAGGCGACATAATAAATGTTAAAACATATACAAAAAATGATAGGTTAACAAACTTGGATGCTTATGGATTTTTTGAAATTCCAGCAGTACTGAAGTTTAATCCTACAAATACTGAAATTACAAATGTAGCCTTTGGCGACATGCTAAGTCATTTCCACACAATGATGCAAAACCAAATTGGTTTTACTGGATCATTAAGTGGTGTAAATAATTATAAAGATACGGCAAAAGATTTAAGTGTAACACAATCGTTAATATCACAAACATCAGATGAAATCTTAACATCCATGTATATGTCAAAATCTCCTACAAGAGAATTTTTGAATGCTTTGAGATTTGGTAATAACGAGTATATTAAATTTAAAAACAAATTTATTGGTTCAGCAGAGACGTATTTAAGAAATACTGACTATCTTGCTCAAACAAATTTAGATATTGTAGACACAATATTAAAAACAATTAAGAATTCTAAAGTATCTAAAGATGCTCAAAAACTAACATATATGGCTCCTATAGGTACAAACTATACATCAAGTAGTGTTTCAGTTAGTAATGCGTCTATTGTAGATTACACCTTTAGCAATACTGCTAATATTTCATTAGACACAAATCTATATGTATTAACACACGGTGACAATGTATTAGTTTCAGAAAAAGACTTTACAATAGAATCACACTTACCATTAGATATCAAATTAGATACTGATATAAGTTTAAGTAAAAATGATGTATTAACATTACGAATTTACGAGGATTCTGAGGCGGCATTAATACCGTCTAGTTTATCTAAGTTGGGAATGTACCCAGCATACGAACCACAGTTTAAAACTGATACATCATATCAAACAGATTTAGATGTTATACAATGTCATGATGGCAGTTACATACCTAGACAAAATGATAAGATTGATGATATTATTTTAACATTTGAAACACTAGTTTACAATAACATCAAAAACGAATATAGAACAGCAGATAGAAATGACGAGTATTGTTTTACAGAAACTATTAAACCGTCGTACTATCAAAGTTCAGATTATAATTGGTATGAGGTTAACGACCTATTAGAAAACAATTTTAATAAATGGGTTAAAGCAACAGGCGTCGACTGGAGAAATAACTCCACGATAGACACTACTAATGAGTTTACATGGAATTACAATTCATCTCATACTGCGCCAGGACACTGGAGAGGTATATTTGATTATTACTATGACACACAAACTCCGCATACCACACCGTGGGAAATGTTTGGATTTGTTAAGAAACCAAGTTGGTGGAGTGCTGTATACCCAACAGCCATTACAAGTTCGTATACAGAATTTTGGACAAATGTAACTAACGGTTACATACCACGTGGTAGTAAAAAAGGTTATCACAAACGTTGGGCAAGACCAGGTTTAATAATTCCTGTAGATGCCTCCGGTAATTTGAAATCACCACAGGATATAATTTATACAACTACAACTAATACACAATTAGAAATAAGAGACAACTGGAAGTTCGGTGACGGTTCACCGGCAGAATATGCGTGGAAGAAAAGTTCCTATTATCCGTTTGCTATAGCAGAAGCAATGTACTTGGCCAGACCAGCATTGTTTATGTCAACATTTTATGACAAAGCGGATAGAGTGCGATATCCAGCACAGACTAGTCAGGTAGTTAGTAAAGCAACAAGAAAACGTTCTGGCTTTGCTAATTTTACACCGCATGGTTATGTTGGAACAGGCCGTGCTATTACATTGAGATTTGGAGCATCTACGTTAGTAGACAGTTTCCTTAAATTCCAGACATTAAGTACAACAACCGAAATTGGTGATCCTATTAGAACTATTAATACTCGACTAGGACATAAGTTTGGCGGTTTTATTAATGACAAAACATTAAAAGTATTCAGTGATAGTATTAGTGTTGACGGTTTCTCAGCAGGACAACGAGTACCACAAGAAGATGTTATAACATCATTACACACTAGTAATTATAATTCAAGAAACTTTTATACTGGTGTAAAAATAATTAAGACAGCAACCGGATATACTGTTACAGGTTACGATAGTGTGTCGCAAATGTTTGACATTATACCTAGTGATAAGAACGGTGGTGCTGAGGATGTTAGCGAAGGCGGAACTCCAGTATCATTTAGTACATACGATTCCACAATAGCATATCCGCAGAATGCGTATATCAAGTTAGGAAGTGCGTATTATCAAGCAAAAGAAGATGTACCAGTAGAAACATTTACACAATCACGTTGGTCTAGACTAGGATCGTTGCCTACAGTAGGCGGCGCATCAGCAACTTATTATCAAAACGGTTTGTCTAAAACAGCAAAGGTGCCATATAACAAACAATACGAAAGTGTAGCAGAAGTTTTTGATTTACTAATAAGCATAGGCAGACATCAAAAAGCATCAGGTTACGACTTTGGTGAATATGACACAGCCATTAATGATGTAAATGATTGGTTACTATTTGGTAAAAGGTTCCTATTCTGGGCGACAGAAGATCATTCAACAAATGAATCCATAACACTAAGTCCGCAAGGCAATCAGGTAATATTTACAAGTGGCACTGGTAAAATAGCAGAACTCAAGAATAACATCAATGAGCAGTATTCATTAACTGACGAAGATGGAAATAGAATCACAGTAAGTGATTGTGGTATTGAAAGAGAAGATAACACAATTACAATTACACCTCCAACAGGAAAAGCAATATACGGTTGCTTAGTACACACGGAGTTGGTAGAACATGCGGTAGTATTTAATAATACAACCTCGTTTAATGACTTAATATATAACAATGTACTAGGCATTCGACAAGACAGATTAGAAATTAATGCTCAGCGAAGCAGAAACTGGGACGGTAGATATAGTGCTGAAGGCTTAATACTTACAAGAGCAGGCGGCGTAATGCCAAACTTTGACTTACTTGTAGACAGTATCAGAACATATCATGATCCGTTAGCAACAACAATTGACCCTAGCAAAACAGATCTTGCTAGAGGACTTATTGGATTTAATAGAGACTCTAGTTTGTCAAACGTTATGTTATCAGATCCAGCACAGTTTGAATTCTACAAAGGCATTATAAGAAACAAAGGTACTGCTAACAGTATCACCAGCATATTAAGATCCGATATAGTTAATACCAATAAAGATATCGAAGTAAATGAAGAATGGGCAATTAAACGTGGCGAATTTGGTGATGTATTTAATCATCAAAGTATGGATTTAAATATACGACAAAGTGATTTCTTAACCGATAATCAACAAATTGAAGTATTATATCCTGAAAATGTTACAGGAACAGTTAGTAATATTTTTGTATACGAACGAAACACTACATACTTTAAAGTTCCAACAATAGAAATTGATGCGCCTGTAGGAGGCGGTAATGCCGCTATAGCAACAGCAAAACTATATGGTAATGCTTTGCTAGAAAGTGTAACAATATCAAATGGCGGAGACGGATATAATGCTAAACCAAATGTTGCTGTTATTACAGGTAATATAGTTGTAGCAAGAATTGATGAAGTATTACAAAACGGATTGGCATTTAGTACTGCTGATGTTGATGTGCCATTAACAGGTACTTCGGCAATATCAAATATTTCAATTACAGACTATACTACGACAACAGATATTACAGTTGATATTGATTTAGCAAATTCATACACATTAGAAAATGCTGTAACACAAATCAATAAGCAATTATCATTAGCAAGTATCACTGACATTGTAGCATTTAGTGACCTTGATACAGATGTTGAAAAAATAACAATTACAAACGTAACTAATCCAGCAGGATTACCAACACGATTAACGTCAAGTACAGTACATGGATTTAATCCACCAAGTATTAGCAGAGCAAATGCGTCTATTCAAAGTATTACAAGAGCCGCAAATGCCGTTATAACTTTAGATACTGCTGAAATACAGCCTGACACATTTAGTACAGGCGACACTATATTCTTACAAAACGTTGTAGGCGGAACAGGGTTCGGAGCATTAAGCGATACAATGTTCTATGTTAAGGCTACCGGCGTAATTAGACAATACGAATTATTTACTAACCAAGCAATGACACTTGGTGCTAACACAATGCCTTACACAGGCGCGGCAACAGGTGGATCGGCATACGGTAGAGCAAATGTAGACTATGTTAATGTTACAGGTGTAACAGGTATCGCTAATGGTAATTATTATGTATCTACTAACCCTACTAGTGCTAATGCCCAAATCAATACAGGAACAACACAATTTGAGTTGTTTGAAGATAATGCTGTAAAAGTACCAGTAACAACTGGCTCAGGCAATTCAGGTAGTTTATCTGTAACAAGATCGGGCGGTGATAAAAGATTATATATTAGAGGTGCTGATTTCCAATTAGCAGAAAGTACACTACCAGGCGGCAATCCAAGTACATCATTAAGTGTACTGAATATGGTTGCTGGAAGATATCAACCACAACAAAGATTCCCAATTCAGACTGCTAACAACACTACTACTAGTGATATTATTGTTACTATTGGCGGTACTAAAGTAACTAATTCTTTCTTTACATTCGATGGTGGAGCAAGAACAACAACGTTACTAGATTCAGGACAAGTTAATCAAAAACTAACACAGGATCAATTTACTGTTGATTTGACTGGCACTAGCGAAATGCTAGACGACAACGTCACAGAGAAAGACGGACAATATCCTTATATTGAATTTTATATAGATGGCAAAGAGATTAAAAACACGCCTAGTTATAGAGCACTAACTGTATCTAATGCTGTTTCAGGAACAACTAGAATTACATTCTCAAATGTTTCTCAATATGCTAATTCTGTAAGTATTGGTGCTAATATAACTGTTTCAGAAATGGGTACAGTACAATTTGCTAATACATTAACAACTGACACACCAGGTTCAAAACTAGTTATTAAATCAGTTGCTAATGATACATTAATAGCAAACACTACGACCAAACGTACATATAAAGTAATTAAAGACAATCCAGACGATAACAGAATAACTATAGACATAGACGACACAGCAGAAATGCTAAAAAGACCTACTAACACAATTGATAAAGGTATATGGCCTACCAGTAGTAATACACAATTTAGTATTCCAAATGCTGGTTATGTTAATAGAGCAAACGTCGAGTGGGAAGCATATGACATACAAAATTTTGCTAGTAGAATAGGATCAGGAAAAACTACAAATCCTAAGCCTGGACAATATGTTCACCTTGCTAAAGCAGAAAACGAAGACTGGAATGTTTACAGATTAAACTTACACGGTAGCGATAACTTAAACGGCAACTTAACAGCGGCCCAAAACTTTGTTGACACAACTAATGGTCAAACAAATTTATTTACTAATTTACCATTGTCTGTTTATACAGATAGTAACAATATTGATGACCCGCAAAATACAAGTTATTTTGATAATCACATTGTTGTTAAAAATGCTGAATTGGCAAACATAGTTTTAAAATGGAGTAATGAACAACTTATTGCTACACCAAGAACAATTTACACAGGTACTTATGTACCACTCAAACCCATAAGCAGAAAGATAGTAAGTATTGCACCAGGGGCATCAGGAAACATTACAGCCGCTTTGCCAAATACAGAAAGTTCATACAGAAAGAATATATTTGCTAAGTTAATGGTACCGCTTTCAAACCTCGAATACTTTAGAAATGCTGGTGTAACAAAAGATAGAAGATTAGCAAACGTTAGCAATAGTGTACAAATTGTTGTAGACAACATCGAAGGTTTAGACGATGGCAGACGTATTGATACAAATGCTGGTCTAGACATAGTAAGATTCTTTGGAGCAGGAGCAACTGCGGCAAACTTAACAGTTGGTAAACCATATAACGTTAACGAAGTAGCATTACCAGATGAAGATGACGAAGGGCAAGGTACTTTCTATATCACAGAAGCAAATATTACAAATACATCATTTGCCAGATTAGGTAGTGATACTTATGTAAGTTTTGAATCAGAACAACAAGAAGACACCCAAGTAGATATCATTGGTATAACACCAAGCAGTAATAAAATATTATTAAAGAGTACTTCAATTACAGGTTTAGCAAATGGTACTAATGTTATTATACAAGCAGAAGACTTATTGTCAACGGTAGACAGCATACCGGCAGATTTTTATACTGCGGCAGATGTTAATACTGGTGACAAAACATTTACAATTACAGATTCCAATTTCCAATTCCATGATGCGACTGTATCTAGAGGGGTGTACAACCAATTAAACTTTAGCACAATCGGTAATGGCGACAGTCTAGGTAATACATATATTACAAATGCTGGCACAGATAAGAAGGTCGAAGCAGGTAACTTTGTACATTTTGTTAGTGGTACTAACTACGCAGGCAACATTTATCCAATTCAAAGTGTAACATCATCTGGTGTAGCACAATTTTACGATAACGGCGTAACAACAGTTAGCGGATCACAGAATGCGGTAGTATACGCAGGTGAGATATCAAGCATCGCCGGCAACCTTACAAAATTATACAGTAATGGTACATTACAAATAAGTGGTATTAGCACAACATTAATGGGTGCTTACGGTTACGGTAACATAAGATACTCAAATAGCAATACAAGTACAGCAGGAAATCAAGGAACACTTATTGGTATTACCAATAGCAAACGAGTACTAAAACCAACTAGTGTATCAAATCAAATAGAAGTAGAAGTTGCTGATGCTCTAAAGCCATTAACAACAAGTTACACAGTTGATTTACAAAAAGATACAACTAACAAAGAAGCAGATATACGTTTAAGAGAAGATGTAACATCCGGCGATGTGCGTAGATTATTGTTTGATACAAGTAGAAAAACTACTGGAGTATTAGACATGATGTCAGGTACAGAAATTAATTATGGTAGTAACTCATCAGGCATACCGCTAAAAGATTTCAACAGCAAATATTTAGGCAAGCCAATGTATGTAGGACCACTTGCTGGAAATAAACTAATGTCAATACAGAGCATATTTAAAGATGCTCCAGAGTCATTTAGAAGTGTCGACGATGTCGAAGTTGAATTAGAATTTAGATACATTACACGAGGTGACCTAGAGACATTAAAGAACTTAACAGTTTCAACAAGACCAGCAGACATAAGACGAAGTGAAGTAGTTTCTAATATAGAAGGTGGAGAAGTATTACGTGGTGCGGCTCTAGATCTACAGGCATTTGATAAAACAGTAGATATTAATTGGTGGGTAGAAACATATACTAAGCCATTAAAAAATCCTTCATTAGACGGATTTAGCATGAAGTTATCAGCAAGTAACGGTTTGGGCAGAAGAGGCCAACGTTCTGATACGTCTAAAATTGATTTGATACCTAGATATCCAGGAGAACATAATTCATATAATATGGCATCTCCTGAAAATAAATTTGCCACCATTGCTGGTATGAATAATTTAAAACTTGATCCAACTAATCCAACAGTTAAATTTAAGTTTAATGACAGAGGTAGAGGACAAGAAGCATTAACACTAGCAGGAAGAGTAGACAACCGATCGAATGTGCACAGAACACAATCTAAGAAAAATCAGTTTTTTATAAACTCTAGAGGCAAAGGTACAACCATTGAGTTATTACCTAGCCATCCTAGTGCGTCTGATAATCCAATGAGTTGGTGGAGCAATAATGTTAAGAATACATTAACACAAGATGTTCTAAACAAATTTAGTTTAGAATTTGGTTATGAAGATGGCGTAAGTTTATACCCACTGGGGTCTGCTGAGGAAGAAATATTCCCAGTTGTTATAGTTAAAAATGTTAAAGTTGAATACACACTGGCACCAGTAACTGCTCTTAAATTAGATAACTTAAGAGTTTCGTTAACAGGTGGCGGCTTAACAGGAATTGTAGATAAGAAAGTCGAAAGTGCTGACAGCACATTTATTACAGTTGATAATGCTGACGGCCTGATTCCAAGTAACGACACATCAGGTTCTGTTAAAGCAGTATTCTATAGAATAGACAAGAGCAATAATAAACAGATATTAGTAAACCACTTAGGAAGCCAAATAGTTAAATCAGATCTTAGCAATGGTGGTTACTCAAGTATGTTACTTACTACAGCAAATGCTAATAGTTATTTAAATACAGGTACAATATTTGGATCTGTACCAGCAGAAAAAGAACACATCTCTTCGGGTGGTTCGTTAATGTTGAGCATACCAGGATCAAGCACTAGATCTATTAGTGACATATTTGATAATAACTTTGGTGCTGAAATTAAATATCTCGGAGTTAATAGAACTGGTAAAACATCAACCACAATTACAGATGTAAATGTGTCAATTGATGTACACACAGTTAGAGACGAAAGCAAATTATTTGGCTCTATAGACGGCTTAGCAAATGCTGATATACTTAATATAGACGACACAATAAATTCACCAGGTGCGTTAGACGGCAGAACATCAATATCGAATGTCCAACCAACATGGTTTAGTATACCTAAAGGGCCATCGCAAAATGTAGTAGCAACATCTATACCACAGGCATCTAATAGTAGTATACATGTCGTTGCTAATAGTTCTGTAAACAATACACTACTAACAGTTAATAATAACAATCATCAATTAATTAAAGGTTCTAAAGTAATATTTTATACTACAGATCAAAGTAATTACTTAAACAATACATCGTTTACTGTTAGGGACGTAACGTCTAACACGTTTACAGTTAATTTAGCAAACACTTCTGTAGTACCTACAACAACAATAGCAGGTTTAAAATACGGAGCAGTATACAATACACCAAGCGGAAACTTACAGGCACAGTATTATGTGTCTGGATCATATGTTGCCCATTTGGCATGTTACAACGATAACAATGTATTCGAACCAGGCGACAACATTACATTTAGTACAGGTTCAGTTGACACAGCAAGTTTAAATGGTACGACAGCAGAAGTTGTATCAGGAACTAGTGCCTCATTAAGTGTTATATTATCAAGTAGGCCTACCAACTTAACATCAAATTTAACAGTTAGATATACTGACGACTTAACAAAACATGTTGTTACAATGCCAACAAAATATAATATAAACAATTTATATGCTAGAGTACATAGTAATTCTATATTGTGGTCAACTTTTGAAGGATACAAAGAAATTAATTTAAGTACTTACGATAGTACTAATAAAAGAAATTTAGTCGAAGCAGAATTTAATTCTACATTAGGTAATGATATACCTAAAACAGAAGTATACTTGCCTATGACAATATATACAGCAACCAACTTCACATCACCAAGTCATGGACTAGGTAAGAAGACAGTAGTAGAACAAGTATTAAGTACAACAGACGCAAGTAGCGAAGGTTTTGTAAATGTTGTTATTCCTAACACTAGTGATAATTTAATAAAGAACGAAGAACTAGTATTTTCTAACAGTATAAACGGACATGCGTTAAGTGGAAAAAGTTTTCCTATTTTGGATTTTGTAACAATTATTGACGATGACGGAGACCAAGGAGATCAGTATTACACTATTAAGGCTCCTGGTGCCACAGCAACAACTAACCAATTCTCAGTATCTTACAGTATACATACTCCAAATAAAGATAGAGCAATTAAATTTATTAAGAACGGCCAGTATACTGGTTTTGGTGTACCAACAGCATTAACAGACGATACTATAACTATTGAAACACCGTACTTAGGTAACACTTCCGGTACTGACGGATTTTGGGTTAATGATGTACTATTAGTAGAAGGAACAAGCGATCTTAAATCAGAAATGAAACTGAGACCAAAACTTGATGCTATGCTAATTAAGAATTCGAGAATACGATCTTATAACAATAAATTTAAGATTGCGCCGGCGGCGTATGTATCAGCATCACCTGAATACAAAAACCCATCAATAGGCGAACCTAATATAGTACCAATTAGAGGTTTTGCTAATACAATTAAAAAAGTAGACTTCTCAGAAGAAAATGTTACTTACAGTTTAGATGGTTGGAACTCAGTTAAAGTTAATGGAGCAACAACTACACTGGCACTAACAGACACAATCCAAGATGTGTCAGATAGTATTAACTTTGCTTCAAGATTAAAAGAAGGTTCCATCCTAAGTACAGGTAGCATACAGTTAGGATTTACATTCGGTAGAAGAAATCATAAAATAGATAATCCTAAATCGGGTTCATACAACTCAAAATTTGTACAGGTTCCAGCAGATTCGACTAATTTAGAAAAAATATATAGTAGCGAATATTCCCAATCACCGACTGGTAACGCATTAAAGAATGGTATTAACAGATGGCAGAATCAACTAATTACACAAAAAGGACAAAGAGGCGGCCCAGCAAATATTAGAGGCTCGTACATGCACGACATGGACAACCTAGATGATATTATTTCAAGAGGCAATAAGGCAACTAAAAATACTAGGCAGGGTTCAGGAGCCGCTCAGGTACCGTCACTTGATACTTACGCAAGTAAAAATAAATATGTTAAGCAGAACGTTCAAAATGCTCAGACAAGCCATATGAACCCAACACTTAATCATGTTAAGAATAAAAATTTACCAGATTACGGTAGTCCGCATATTGACGTTAGCGAAGGTTGGGTTATGCATAACGGTGGCGGCGGCTATGGTGGATACGAAGGATACTATGTAGGCGTTGGTAATGAAATGGGCCAAGGCGGTACCGATAATATTTATGTACCACCTGTAACAGGCGGAGTTGCTACTCCACCACCACAAGATGATCCACCACCAAGTGCTCCAGACTGTGGCGCATTCAATATCACATTATATGATATTAATAATCCAGGTGAAACAGGTTCATCACAAGAGTATAACGATAACTTACTTGCTATTGTAAACCAATTTGTTAATAGAATAAATGCTAATTACAGCGAAGAAGAATACGACACAGACGAATATTATGAACAATATAATACTGGCGCCGGCGACACATATATCGGTTATAACTATAACAATATATGGGGTGGCTTCTATCAAGCATTTTTAAATGCTGGCGGAGCCGCAAGTGACTGGCAGAAATACTTATCTTATGCTTATGGCTTTAGCCAAACATCAGAAACAAAAGTACCATACAATACAGTCGCAGTAGATTTATGCGATGCTGAACCAGGCTATGTTAAAGAAATTAACGGTAACCTATGTACTAACAGTGGTGAGGTAATGTTCCTTGGTAATCAAAGAATAAGTTTAACAGAAAATTGTGATCCATGTGCTTTAGCAGATGGCATCAATTCACAGAATTCAGACTATAGAGCAATATGCGGCGAGCCTACAAGCGAACCAGTAAATTGTGTTATAGCAGGCGGCGGCCAAGGTTGGGGCGAAACAGACTTTGGAGATGTTCAAGATTCTTCTACAGGTAGATATTTAATTGAAGATTCATTTACTATAGGCGGCAACCAGCCTAAAGTTAAAATGGATTCGCCTAGATACCTAACAGATGCTTATGCTGAAACAGGTTCTAGACATGACCCTATCAAAGTATTAATTAAATCCCCAGGTGCTGGTAAAGGTTTTGCTGGTCTAGTAGAACAACTATTAATAGATAAAGGTATTGACCCAATAGAGGGTGGATATAAAACTATTGTTGTGCGAACAATTATGTCGTCAGAGAAGAAAGGTGACTATGTAGATAAAAAAGTTATAGGTTCAGGATCAGGTACACAACCAAACTGGTACGATATCAAGCATTATGGATTTGATTCATGTAACTGGCAAAACGTTGATTGGAGACAAATGAAATCCAAAGGCGGCACAGGTCTACAATTAGGCGGCGCAGAAATTAGAGTTAAAGGATGGAAAGGAGGACTTAGTTGGTTCAAAGCAGAAATACAACTAAGTAAACAAACTGGAACTGACTTGAAAAACATGAACTACCGATTGAACTCCGCTGGTAGAAACTACAAATATAGTAGTTATGGACAAAATGCTGTACTAGGATTAATGTTCCGTTGTATAGTTGTTGGAGACGGTGGTATAAATGATTACGTTAAGTTCGAAGAATATACAAGTGATGAGAACTGGAAGTATAAAAAAATTACAGGCTATGGCGATAAGATGACTAACCCAAGTACCGGCGGTCACAAAGATAGAACTTACTACGACAGAGACAACGACGGTTCAGGCCTATTCTTTAAAAAGTTATGGGAAATTCATCCAGTACAGCAAAGAAGGAAAGCAGGTTGTTTTGGAGATATAGATATACCAGTACTACAAAATGTTAAAATTAAAAGTGCTGTACCATTCAGTTTAGGTATGGGGTGTGCTAGAAGTCCATTCTCCGAAGTTGGTGACTTTATGCCATATGTTGAAAAGACATCAGTATCTAGTGCTAACTTGGCTCTTGGTGCTTCACTTACTAACGAAGAATTACAAGCAAAATCCACAGGAACAGGATTCTCTGCTCCTAAAGTATTAACGACTAGAGCAACAGGCTCCATACAAGTAGCAGAATCAGTTGGAGTACCTAGTCAAAGTAATCCGTTCATGACAGCAGACTATTTGAGAATAGACGGATTAGCAACTACACCTAGGTCAGGTGAAGGTTATGGTGGACTATATGATGCTCCGGCGTCAAACTCTAACGTTGCCTTTAACTCAGGTGAGATTCAAGACTCTACAGGATTTAACTATAGAATAGGTGATAAACTTGCTATAGTTGGCGGACGACCTAAAACAATTGATAATACTGCTTACTACTTAGATAAGATTGAAATACAGAATTCAGGTATAGGATATAATCCAGCAGATACAAGATTTGAAATAGTTGCTGACAATGACGACAATATTAAATTACCAGGTGTTAGTGTACGAGGCGTTTTCTCACCAGACACTGATAAATTAGAACCAGCATTAAAAATAACCGGTAGAACAGCAAGTGCGTATCATCAAAGTTTCTATAGACAGTATGTCGAAACAGGTGGCGGATCTGATAAAGATTGGATTAATAACGAGACTGTACCTGTATATGTTGATACATATACATCGGCTATTGAAGAACTAAACATAGAACTAAAAAGAGCAGATATACCATTAGATGGTACTACTGCTAGTGATTCATTTAAAATTACAAGTAGACAAGATCTATTAGCAAGTAACAAGTACAAAGCATTTATTGGTACAAGAGATTTTGAAAATGCTGGATCAATGATGATGTTTGGTTTAGGCATACATGACGGGATTGAAGGTATAGGCGAATCATTAATTAGAAACAGTAAAATTTATGATAGTTTCTCTGAAGATGAATTACTAACATTAAACGGATCATGGATATGTTGTTGGGAAGTACCCAAAGGCACAGTATATCCAAATGGGCATAACCTAGAAGACAATCTATTAGCAATGACTGAAAATACCAAAGGATTATTAAAAGTATTCCATGATGGTGAAGTATATGACAATGATACAAGTAACGAGTATAGACATTTCCTAAGTAATAAGATTGCTAAATTTAACGGAAGAATAGTTAAGTTTTTAAGAGTCATTAATAATAGAGCATACTTTAAAGTAGAAACTACGTTAGGACTTGAAAAAGAACCAAACTTCCAGGCATACGGTGTGCCAGACTTTATGAATTTATACAGCAGGTTCTACCCAATTGAGAACTTAAATAATTACCAAGATCAAATAACTAAGTCTAGAGACTATCAAGGTAGAACAAATGCTTACCAATTATCAGTAGAGATAGATAGTGCTAATTCAACAGGTATAACAGTTGCCGGTTCAAATGAGTTTAATTTTAATACAGCAGGCGAAGGATATGCAACAGTTAAAGTTACAGCAACTAGACCTAATACTACAGAACCAATATCACCAATTGATCAAAACTGGGACGTATTTATTATACAAAAGGATATCAGTACTGGTTACTTAAGAATGCCATTTACTGTTCATCTACCAGACGAACTAATCGAGTATGTAGGTGAAGAAGAAGAACGTACATCAACTCCGGTCACAGCAGTACAACTTGCTAAAGCCATGAACAGATTACATTATAACACAGTTTATAGACCTGTGTCAACCCCATACATTAAAATGGGAGAGTCGGAAGCAGTAGTATTTAAATTTGATTTTGCTAGTGTACCAGACGATGCTATTATACAAAACATTGACATTGACTTTATTATGAGAAGTACAATGCCAGGTGATTACGGTATGATATGGTTACAGGCTCCGGATGGAACTAGAATACCATTAATGCAATTCTTAGGACAATATGGAAATGTTGGCCAACATGATCAAGGTGGCTTTATGCCAGGTTATGATTATCGTAAAGATAACACCGGTGCTGATGAAATGATATTCACTGTTAGCAGTAAATCAGATGCTCAAGCAGTATTGCCAAATGGTACAAACTTACACAGTTACGCAAGTAATGTAAGACCGTGGATAGGTAATTGGGAAAGACAACCAAACAATACTGGTAAGGATCAAAACGGATTTATTTACGCAGGCGATTATGATTCAAATAATGGCGAAAATTTACAAACTACTACTGGCGCATATTGGAACGATGCTAATAACGTATTAAGAACATGGCTAGACTCAAACGCCGGCAAAGACAAATTAATGAAAGGCACTTGGTATATAGAAGTTACAAGACCGGGTAGAAATTGGAATTTAGTTAACGATAGTAACACACTGGCAAGAAGACCAGAAGGTGCTACTAATGTTGGATTAACAGAATATACAACAGCAGTTAAAACACCAAATATCAAAATTAGTTACATATCTCCAAGTGAAGATCCTAACTATAGTAGTGCTAACAAAGAAACAATAACACGATTGGAGATTATTCAGAAGGGTGGTTTCCAACAAGAGTTCTCAGCAAGGAATTGGAAAGTTAAAGCAATTGGTTCAGGACAAGGGTTTAAAGCAAGAGCAATATTATCTAAAGGTGAATTAGTTGCTGACGAGAATCCTGATATGGTAGAACAGTCCGCTCAATTCCAAGTTACAGAAATTAATACTGCGGGTAGTATTACTAAACTTAGAGTATTAGATAGAGGAGTATACGAGCAGTTCCCAGCAGAAATGGAAAAAGGTATTCCATTAAAATATCTAGATGACACAGAAAGCAGACAACGATTAGAAGGCCCAGGCTTTGGCGGTAGAGTAATATGTTCATCAAGAAGTGTTATTGATTGTAGACAACCACCAAGAATAGTTGCGGAAAATGCCGGAGAAGCAGTTCTAGAAACGCCAGTAGAATCTATAGCAGATGCTATTAATACAGCAGGCGGCGCCGGCGGCGGCATCACAGCAACAGTGGTAGATATTAATCCTGATACACAGGTTCTGGTTCTAACATCAGACGGTGATGGTATAGAATTATCTGATATCGTACCGGGCACATTAGATGCTATAGGATTGCCACCAGGTGAATACAGTCAAAATGCTATAGGATTTAGATCTAAGTTAGGCAATCCTGGTAGTGATTTTGGTACTGGTGATGGCAATAACACTGGAGACGGTACTGATCCATTTGGAAGAGGCACTGGTGATGGTCTTATAATGTACGGAGCAACTGTACCACCAGAATTTGAAGGCTTAACAAGTACAGCATTTGGTAACATATATAGATATGATTTAAGAAATGTTGACGACACGTCAGTTCTAAATACAGAAGCACAACAAAACGTTGATGTTATGTACTTTAGATCCAGAAGATTTGCTACGCCATTTAATGTAGATGTTTCATCCGGCAAAAAATGGATTGATAATTATGACGCATTAGGTTGGGCACACACTGAAAACAGTCAAGTAAGACTTAGACAGGACCAACTAGTCGACAGTAGCAAGTTAAAGAACTCTTTGATATACAGTAAAGATACTGGCGAAAGGGTAACAGACTTAATACTACACGACCCGTTCAAAGGATTTATCATACCTGAAGCAGAGAAAAACATTACATATATTAGTGATGGCGACCCTGTATTTTATAACAATGACGGTAGTAACTTTAGTAAAGCCAACGTTGGCCAACTATGGTGGAACACTAACAGAGTCAGAGTTAGATGGTATGAACAAGCAGATAACAATTACAGATCTAAATACTGGGGTACATATATTTCAGGTTCAGAATTTAATGTATATGAATGGATTGAAAGCACGGATATACCAAGCGATTATAAAGGCAAAGGTACGCCGTTGTCATTGGAAAACTACTTAGTTGATCAAACATTTAATAGAAATACAAATACATATACAAACATATATTACTACTGGGTACAGGGTATAGAAACCATACCTGCTAATAAAGGCAGAACATTATCAGCAAAACAAGTAGCGGCAATTATTGAATCACCTAAAAAAGAGCAAATACCAACATATAGTGTAGTAAGTAAAAGTACTATGTTATTAAGCAATGCTAAAGAATATTTAACAGATGACAATAGTGCGTTACAGACAAACTTTGCTAGAAAAGATACTAAGTATGATAATAAACATGAAAGTTATATACTACTTGGTGAAAATGCTGAGTTATCAAAAATACCATCAGACTTATTAAACAAACTCAAAGACAGTTTAGCAGGCGAAGATTCGCAAGGCAATGCTGTACCAGATGCTCATTTGAACAAATATGAAATTTATGGTATTAAGATCAGACCTAGACAAACAATGTTTAAAAACATTACACAGGCTAGACGAGAATTAAGAACATTTATTAATAGAGAAGTTGGCAAACTTGTCTTAACTGGCGATACTTATGCTGGCTGGGATAGTAATATTACAACTTCTAATCTGTATGAAATTACAGATTGGGTCGCTACAGGGTATATATCCAATGACATTAAACCTAGATTAAGTGTTAACACATTTAAAGATATGCTAGGGTTAACAAATATCGAGGACGGTGTATTTGTACAAGTTAAAGGTATTAACTCTACAGATACTATTTACGAATACGATAGTACAACTGATTTATACACACTTGTTAAAGTTATTAACGGAACGTTATCGCTTAAAACAGACTTCTATACTTCAGCACAGACAAGTATATTAGCAACAGAAATTAGACAACTACTTACAAGTATAATTGAAATTATATTTAAAAATAGTAGCCTGACTAATCAGATGTATTTCGCAATGTTAAATTATATTCTTACAGAGCAATATCAATCAGATTGGTTCTTTAAGTCATCATACTTTAATATTAGACAAAGTGCTGATACACTAGAACAAAAAGCAACAACTAAGATTGATCCATTCGGCGATATGTCAGATTACATCAAGAGTGTAAAACCATATACCAGTAAGTTAAGAGACTTTAACGATAGAAAAATACATACAGATACTACGGCATCATTTGCTACAGACTTTGACTTACCACCGTATCAGCCAAACTTGTCAGTACAAGCAAGAATACTTGATCCAAATGAATCAGGCGATGCTAATATAATTAGTTCTAGTAGCGAACATAAAAACTGGACTACTACATACGTTACTGCTCCAAGCAAAGTTAGAACTATCAAAGAGAAAATATTTATTGATAGAAACCAATCTAACATTATGGCGTTAGGTGACAGTACAATAAGTTCAACATTAGCAAATGCGTATAGTCAGCCAACAAGTCTAACTGCTGAAACTAGAATTACTCAGTTAACCACTGACCCAGCAAATGCTACACCGATCAATCATATAGAAAGATTGCTTGTACATAATACAGTAATTAAAGATCTTAATACTAAGATTGCTAATACTACATTCTCAGCAGATGTTATCACAGGACTTAAAGCAACTAGATTAACAACATTAAGAGTACTAGGGTACGCAACATTCTTAGGTGAAGAACTTGACGCAGACTTATTTAGTAAAGCATACTTTGATGGAATAGGTAATGAAATTGTAGCATCAGCATTTGGTTATGACCAAACAGCATTTGATAGCGACGGATATGACAGCGATACAGTAGTAAGAAATTACTTAGCGAACACATCATTTGATAGTGAACTAGTTAGAGATTCTGTTACATACGCAGGATTTGATAGTAACACATTCTTTAAAGGCTTTGATGGTCCAGATAGACCACCGGAACATGTTATGTTACATGCCTTAGAAGGCGTACAGTTTAACGTACAAACAGTTTCCGCAGGAAGCGGTGCTAATGTATCATTTAAAATGATGCTAGGCTTAAACGGTGCTGTAGAGTACACTAGAATAGCAGATGATTTTACTACAACACTAGCAACAGCAGTAACTAAAACTTCGCAAGAAATATATGTAGCAGACGCAACTAAGATTGTATTCCCATACTCAGGTAGTGAAGCAAGTGTTATTTACTTAGGCGACGAAAGAATTACATACGCAGGTGTTGACGGCAATAGACTTTACGGTATACAACGTGGTACACAAGGCACAAGTCCACAGGAACATGCTGTTGGTACTAAAATTATTGATGCTAGTAAAGTAAACAGAATAGAATTTGGAACACTGGCGTTTGGCGCCAATAATGACCCAGAACAGGCATACTGGAACACAGCAAGTAGCAGTTTAGCAGACTCGACTACAGATATTGCCCAGTTCTTAAAAGATAAACCAGGATCATACTTTAATTAGGATGAGAAATAAACGGACTATTTTATAAAAGAGATAAATACTGATATGAACGATAAAGATAACAACAACGAAAAAGTAGAAAATTCAGATAGCGGAATGACTGATAAAGTAGGTTTTGACATTTCAGGACACATACTGATCAGAGATAAAGATTCCGGAGAGGAACTAGTAAACAAGAGAAATGCTATTCACTATGGTAACTTAGGTTATCTTATATCACAAGCATTATCCAACCAAGACAATAAGATAGTACATTTTATGTCCTTTGGTAATGGAGCAACTAGTGTTGACAGTTCAGGAAAAGTAATTTACAAAAGCACAAACACTAGTGAGAGCAGAGAAACAGATGCTTCACTATACAGAAAGACCTTTGCTAAAGTGGTGAGTAATACAGCACAAAATAGCGATCAGGCAAATAATAAGTTAGAAGTAATCGAAGGCTCCGGCTTTACAGATATGAAAATTACTTGTACATTAGGTTTAAACGAACCTGCTGGACAGGAATCATTTGATACATCTACAAGTAACGAAGGTGATTATATCTTTGATGAACTAGGACTTATGACGTATGTAGATGGCGCGAATGCCACTACAGCAAGTAGCAGTGGGGAATTACTAACACATGTTGTATTTCACCCAGTACAAAAAAGTTTAAACAGAATAATAGAAGTCATTTATACTTTGCGTATACAAATGACATAATGAGGAAATAAAAGATGGCATATACAGTTTCAAATACAGATGGCTCACGTGAAATAACGGTAGCAGATGGAACTTTCGATACTACAACCTATTCTGTTACACTTATTGGTAAGAACATAACTAATTACGGTGACGTATTTGTTAAAAATTCTATAAGGCAACTAGAGAACTTCGCTAGTGCCACCGCACCAAGTGTAGCATCGCCTTTAGTTGGGCAAGTGTGGTATGACAAAACAGGAAAAGTTCTTAGAGTTTATAAATCAGCAAGTGAAGGTTGGGTAAGAGTTTCTACCGTAGTATCAGAAGCACAACCAAGCGACGGACTATCAGATGGAGCAACATATTTTGACTCCTCAGACAACAAATTAAAAGTATACAGTGGCGGAGCATGGACAGATTCCAGTTATCCCGGTACTGTAACTGACGAATACCAACTAGTCAGTGCTTTAGGTACGCCATCGTCCTACGGTACTAGAGGTAGAACAGTATTCTTAAAAGATTCAGCAGGCGTGGCCAGAGCGGTACATGCCATAACGTATGTTAATGATTCAGAAACTGACGCAGAACATCCAAATGGTGAAACCATTATGGCTATATTCAGTGACCACACTGAGTTCTTAGTATCAGATGTTATATCTCAAACAGATGATAACACAGCAAACTTTAACTGGTATGATCAATTAGTATCATCAGATGGTTTTAAAGGAAGCGACGGTACTTCAGGTAAAATTAAAAAGGGTCTTAACTTAAGAAACGAATATGCTAACACATCTATAGCATTAGCAGATAGAGCCATTGAAGCAGATAGTGTAACAGGTAACTTAAAAATTGGTAGTTCTTACTATCCTATTAGTACCATTGTTAGATCAAGTGCTGATATTGTTCCAGATCAAGGTGATAACTACGATTTAGGTTCAAGCACAAACAGATGGCAAGACTTACACATTAATGGTATAGCATACTTTGGTCAGAATGCGGCAACAAGTACAATTAGACCAGCCAGTGGTGCTCAACTATTTGTTGGTACAACAGGAAATAAAGTACACGAAGTACATGCCACAACAGCAAACATTACAACTATTAATGCCGCAGACATTAACTGTACAGAAGATTTAATTGTAACAGGTAACATAGTTGCTAACAGCATTACAGCAGATATTAACTTCGATGATTTCACATCAACCGATGCTACTATTTCAAATGTTATTACAGCAACTAATGGTATAAGCAGTTTAGGTTATTTAACAACAGCCGGTTATGCCAATATTGGCGCAACACTAACGGTTACAGGCCAAACTACTCTTAATGGTAGTACAAGAATTGGTGATTCAGCATCAGACGGTGTTGAGTTTGTAGCAGACATAATTAGTGGAATGCGTCCAAACGCAGATGGCCAATTTGATATAGGTGCTGACGCATTTAGATGGAGACAACTATTTGTTGACACAGCAATAGTAACAGCAGGCGCAAACGTTGGTGGAGCATTTAGAGTTGAAAATGCCGACCAGGCTGATTCAGCCACAGACTATACAACATCATTTAGAACTGATGGCGGTGCTGTTATAAGAAAAAATGCGTGGATTGGTGAACTATTAAATGTAGGAACAACAATAACAGGTGGCGGCAAAATAACAGGTGGTGGTGACTTACAAATAGCAGGTGCTATTACAGGCGCAACAACAATTACCGCGTCAAGTGAAATCGAAGGCGGCTCATTAGACATTAATGGCGTTGCTGATATATCTGGAATTATAACTGCCGGCAGTGACGTAAATGCCACTGGCGCAATAACAGGTGCTTCACTTAATGTATCCACTGGTACTATAACTGGCGGAGATGGTAACTTCTCTGGATCAGTTGATTTAGGTAATGCTACTTCAGACACAATAACAATGAATGGTAGAGTTGACTCTGACATAGTACCTAATGTAAACAATTCAAGAGACTTAGGTTCAACCAGTTTAAAATGGAACGATGTTTACGCAACTACATTCCAAGGCACAGCAACATCGGCTCAATATGCGGATTTGGCTGAGATATATTCTTCAGATCAAGACTATGAAGCAGGCACAGTTGTTAAGTTAGGTGGCTCAGCAGAAGTTACCGCAACAACAAGTTTTAATGATAGCGAAGTATTTGGTGTAGTATCTACTAACCCAGCATACTTAATGAACAGTGAAGCAGAAGGTGTTCCGGTAGCATTAACAGGTAGAGTACCGGTTAAAGTCGAAGGCCGTGTTAAGAAAGGCGAAAGATTAGTAAGTGGTAGCAAAACAGGTTTTGCTAAAGCACTAGGTAACAACGATTACGACATGAGAAGCATTATTGGTAGAGCGTTAGTAGATAAAGATACGTTTGATGATGGTGTTATCGAAGTTGTAGTTGGCGTCAAATAATCACTTAACAGATTTCAAAAAGTCATAACTAGTAGTATGAAAGGAGACTATTGGTTATATTTCAATCAGGTATTAGATCCATCATGGTGCGACTATATTGTCGAATACGCCACGGAAACATACCAACCTAAAGATGCTGTTATAGGATTTGACGAAACCGCCGCAGAAAACGAATCATATAGAAAAAGTGAAATACGTTGGCTAGACCCTAAAGTTGAAAAAGCAATAACAGAAGAAATATGGCATTATGCTAATCAAGTTAATAGAGATTCATATGATTTGGATCTACGATACGTTAACGAAATTCAATTTACAAAATATATAGGCAATCCAGATACACCTGGTAAATATGATTGGCATCACGATGTTGATTGGGGCGAAAGCAGAGCGTTCCACAGAAAACTAAGTCTAGTATTTCAATTATCGGATAGAAGTGATTACGAAGGAGGCAACTTTGAATTTGACTCTACATTACCTGAACTGCCTCCAGAAGCATTAGAAAAAGGATCAGTAATTGTTTTTCCTAGTTTTCATAGACACAGAGTAACACCAGTTACAAGTGGTGTAAGACACAGTTTAGTAACATGGGTAGAAGGTCCACATTGGCGATGAAACATTATTATATAAATTTAGAAAAGCGATTAGATCGCAAAGAAAACATGGAACAGTTGTTTTCTCAACTAGAAATACCAGCACAACGTATTGATGCTGTCGACGGTTCATTAGTAAGTTACGAAAAGTTACTAGAAAACAACATGGATCTTTGTAAATCATGGTTAGACCCATTACAGGATAGACCGCTCACACCAGGTGAAGTAGGTTGTATACTCAGTCATACCATTGCTTGGACACAGATAGTTAAGACAGGCGAGCCGGGTGTTATTTTAGAAGATGATATATTTCTTGACAAACCTTCATACAACGTTAGACAAATAGAAGAAAGACTAGATGATTTTGATTTAGTTTATCTGTCTAAGTGGAATATGGATATGGAAATGGTTGGCTTCGATGATCTATTTGAAACACCAGGATATTGTTACTGGACAGCCGGATATGCCTTGAGTGTAAAAGGTGCCGAACTATTATTAAATAAAACAGCATTACTAAATTTAATACCAGCAGACGAATATCTACCAATGATGTTAGGCACAAGTCCATTAGCAGACAAGTATCCACAGTTTAACGATTTACCTAAACTTAAAGGACTAGCATACAAAGAAAATGTATTCCAGCCACATGCTAGAGAAACATCAATTGGTCGTACTGATACTGAAAATAATATACGTTTTAAAGATTGGAATAACTTTAAAGTATTAACAGTTGCGACAGTAAGTGCTAAAGCAGATAACTTGATATTAAGTGCACACAATCACAACATTGAAGTTGAGATGCTAGGCGTTGGCGAACCATGGCACGGTGGTGTAATGGCAGACGGACCAGGTGGTGGACACAAAGTACATTACCTTAGAAGTAGATTGCGTAATATTGACGACAATGATATAGTCATGTTTGTTGATGGTTATGATGTAATAATAAATGATAACCAAGAGGAATTAATTAATCGTTTCAAGCAGTTTGGAGCAGATGTAGTATTTGGTGCCGAGCCTCCGTGTTGGCCAGATACAAGTATAGCAGAACAGTTCCCACAAGTACACACTAGAAATAGATTTTTAAACAGTGGCGGCTTTATAGGAAGAGCAAACGTAATTAAAGAAATGTTACGAGCAGACATTGGAAAAGCAGATGATGATCAATTATATTATCAAAAAATATTTCTAAGTGGAAAGTTTAATATTAAACTAGACGTAGAAAATTATATATTTCAGTGTGTAAGTCAGTCGGCAAGTGCGTTAAGTGTTACTGAAAATAATCAAGTTTACAATAAAGAAACAAGGTGTCACAGTTGCGTACTACATGGCAATGGTGGAGAAGAAGATAAAAAAGCATATACAACTATTGTAAATCAGATTCTAAACAAAGGATCAGTTGTGCCTATTAATTTTGCTAAGTACCATAAGATATGGACAGTAGCAGATGATATAATAGCATGTGAATATTTAACACCGCAGATGTGCGACGACATTATAGGCGCATGTGACGAAGCAGGTGGATGGGCACCTAGACCCGACGATGCCTACCCGGCGCAAGAGATTAGAATAAATGATTTATGCCCAAGTCTTTATAAGGAAATGGAAAAGAATTTAACTAAACATGTTTGGCCGCAATTAGAAAAGTACTGGCCTCCAATGACTATGTACGGCATACGAGATTACTTTGCTATGCGTTATAGCCTAGATACACAAACAGAACTAGCAATACACAACGACGCCAGCATGGTAAGTGGTAGTGTAAAACTCAACGATAATTACCAAGGTGCGGAACTAAGTTTCCCCAGACAGCACTTTACAAACAGGCATGTGCCCAGGGGTGTAATGCTATTATGGCCCGGTCAAGTAACACATCCTCATGTGTGTGAACCATTAGAAGAAGGCGTTAAATACAGTCTTACATTATGGACAAAAAGGTTTACTCAAGACTCATAATCATACTTATTTGATAAATACTTACGAAGAGTAGCACTTACAATGTGCTATATTAAGTAGGAGATATTTAAGATGGCATTATCAACAATGACAAATAGAACACCCGGGGACACTATCACAGCGTCTGATTGGGATATCACAAGAAATAATATTTTATTGATTACTGGAACCGCTTCTGGATCAGAAGGATGGGGACAAAGTTGGAGTGTTTACAATCCAGCCGCAGGTGCAACTATTACAGATACAAACACTAATGACATTATAAATGCCGCACAGGATATAGCGGTTTATACAGGCGCAACTAACACTATTTCAGATGTAGCAAACGCCGGAACAATTCAAGAAACAGATTTAAACAATACTCAAGGTACAGTTACTAACGGATATAACGGCAGACTAACTGCTGTAGGATCATACTTATCCACAGAAAATAAAGATACTAGTCAAAGAACATCAGCATGGAGTACTACAGTTACTCATGATGTCACCGTGTCATTTAGTAATGCCGCACATAGACAATCATTCTTTAACGCAGGCGGAAGTCTTTACTGGACAGCATCAAGAAGTGGTGGTTCAAGTAATGATCAGAACACTGACTGGACTAACATGTTAAGTGCGATGGGTACAATTAAAATGAATCATACTCAAACTACAGCAAGTTCAGGTACTACAACAAGTATTGGTAACACTGACTTAACAACAAGTTACCAAACTATATACAGTAAAGCAGGTTCTGGATCATACTCAACTAACTTTTATCAAATACAAGCAAAAGCAGATAACTCAACAACATTAAGATTCTTAATTACGTTTGGTGACTCGCATACAGGTAGAGGATATTTTGATAGTGTTGATGGTACTTTACAAAGTGTAGCAGGTCAATATAGACCTAATAGCGGTACTTTACCAAATGGTTATACTGTAACTGTAGCAACGCCAACTTACACAACTAATTCAGATTTATAATAGTTCTTAATTTTTGTTAAGGCGAGTTTATAATGCATAAATAGTATTATAACTACACACAGGACTTACATGAGCGAAAGACTTACTAAAGCATTAGAGTTTGCAAATTACAGATTAACCTTAAACAATCAGTTAGTATCGTTACGATCAAAACTACAAACCAAATTAATATACAGTATCAATGGTGGTACCTTTACGATTACCAGAGAGTTAATTACTTTTGTTGACTCTCTTATTCGGCAAAAGAATACTACAGACATTGTTTTAATTGACAATTTTCAAAACCCTATTATGATAGAGGACCTAGAAGATTTCCTAGAGAACATAACTAGTAAATATTTTGAAGTTACAAACGACTATCATACCGAATATGTTAAACTAAGGCAGGCTCGTAAAGTCCATAAATTATTGGACATTGAGCAGGATGACTAAAGGACTACTATTTTTTGCTCATAACAATCCTGAAATAGACTACCTAAAACTAGCCTGTATGTCAAGTACTATGGCTAGATACAATTTAGGCATAGAAAATATTACAGTTGTTACTGATTCAAATTCACTCGACTATACATCAAAACATATCGATGTAGACAAATATATACCAAACATTATCCTTACTGATAAGGATCAAGAATTCAAAAGAAAAAACTATAGGAACTATAGAGATACAAGCCACACAGTTAAGAGTTTATCTTTCTATAATGCCAATAGATGTGATTCATTTAATATATCACCATATGACGAAACAATAGTATTAGATGTAGACTACTTAATACTCAGCGACAGTTTAAACAACTGCTGGGGACATAAGAACGAACTGATGCTACATCACGAAGTACAGGACATACAATTCAAAAGAGAAAATACATGGAGACGTGTTGACGACATTGGTATTACAATGTACTGGGCAACAGTATGTTACTTTCAAAAAACTGCTTACACACAAAGTTTCTTTGATGTAGTTAAACATGTAAAAGCCAATTGGCCTTTTTATAAAGATTTATATAACTTACCCGGCTCAATATACAGAAACGATTACAGTTTTAGTATAGCCGCACATGTAATGAATGGATTTCAAAGTGAGGCACAGCCGCAATTACCAATAGAACGAATGTATAAAACATTCGATTGGGATGACATACATTCAATTAATGACGTAAATGATATCACTATGTTTGTTGAAAAAGTTAGAACAAATGCTGACTTTCATTTGTGTAGGTGGAAAGATGTAGACTTACACATTATGAACAAATGGGCATTACAACGACATGCTGATACACTACTGGAGATGTATTATGAGTAGAGGATATATTGTTATTGCTCAAAACTCAGGCGATACAGATTATTTAAGGATGGCATACGGACTAGCACTCAGTTTAAAAGCAACACAGACGACTGTAAGCAACCTGTGTGTATGTGTTGATAAAGGTACAGTTATACCTAAAAAGTATTTAGAAGTCTTTGATCAAGTAGTAGAAATCCCATGGGAAGACGATGCCAAAGATTCAGACTGGAAGATTGATAACAAGTGGAAATATTATTATATGTCACCATATGACGAAACAGTTATACTCGATACAGATATGGTATTTCCTTCAGATGTCAGTCATTGGTGGGACGAACTAAGCGAAAAGGATATATGGGCATGTACAAATGTTAAAACATACAGAGGCGAACAAGCAGTAGATCATAATAATTATTATAGAGAATATTTTGTAAAAAATAATATGCCTAATGTTTATACAGCATTCTTTTACTTTAAGAAATCCGAACTAGCAACAGAGTTTTTTAAGTTTGTTGAAGTTATATTTCAAAACTGGCAACGTTTCTTTTTTAAATACATGCCTAATGGAAAGCCTGAAAAATTAAGTGCCGATGTAGTATATGCTCTAGCAATACAGTTACTAGGTATTGAACAGGAAGCGACAGTAAATGAGTTGACAGAGATGCCAACTTTTACGCATATGAAAAGTTTTATACAAGACGTACCGAGCGGGTCATTCCTAGATGAGAAATGGACATTAAGTGTGCCAACATATTTTAATGATATAAAAACATTTAAAATAGGAAACTTCCAACAGCAATACCCGTTTCATTATGTAGATAAGGATTGGCTAACAGACGATATTATTAAGAGTTTAGAAAATGAAATTACATGAGTTAGAACTAGCAAGGAAGGCACAACAACAAAGTGATAAACATTTTTACTTTGATGACTCAGGTAGCATATTATATTACGGTAGATCCGAATCAGACGAGTATGTACAATCACATCATGCTGTTCTATCATATGAACAATGTAAGATAATTGAAGAAACAGATAAAACAATGAATGATTTTATTGTTGTTATTGATCCAGCCAATGAGGGTGTATACACACTTGTAAATAAACAAATAGAATTAGAATCATTTAAGTCTGCTACTAGTATGTTAAGCATTGTTAAAAAGAAAACAGCATTAACTTCTGCGTATGACATTAAAATAGAATATACTCCCGCAGATCCATTAGTAAATTTAATAGTATCCATAAATGAAAAACTGCGTTCAAACGTTACAAAGAATATGGATATTAATAATTTTACATTCAAAGGTGTAGGCTTTATAAACTTGTATTTTACTACAGCAAATGATCCACACTTTATGTTTGACAGTATAAAAGTTGACTTGATAAAATTATTTAAAGAAGGAAAGCAAGTGTACAAGGTTAGTAGTGAATTAGCAGATTGTGATTTGTTTACTAAGAAAATATTTGATAAGTATGAGTATAAGGTAACAACATGAAAATAGACGTAACAGAACTAGACATTTTTTATATCAGTTATGACGAACCTAACTGTGAAGAAAACTGGGCAGACTTATTAAACAAGGTCCCTTGGGCAAAACGTGTACACGGAGTTAAAGGCTTTGATGCCGCACATAAGGCATGTGCCGAACAATCAGAAACAGATCGCTTTATCACAGTAGATGGTGACAACATTGTTATGGATGAGTTCTTTGAGAATACATTAGAGTTTCCTGAAAAGGATCATGACGGTAATGATATCAGCGAAAGCATATTCAGTTGGAATGCCAAGAACTTATTAAATGGATTAGTATACGGAAACGGCGGTTTAAAGTGCTGGCCTAAAGAGTATACACTGGGTATTAACACCCACGAAGCCGCAGTAGATGGCGAAGGAATGGAGTTTTGTTGGAAGTTAAACTACATACAAATGAATGATATATTCTCAGAAGTACATCAAACAGCATCACCTTTCCAAGCCTTTAGAGCAGGATTTAGAGAAGGCGTAAAATTAAGTTTAGATCAAGGTGCTAGAGTAAAAGCACACGAGTTTCAAGATAAAATATGGTACGGTAATTTTAACAGATTAAATGTTTGGTGTAATGTAGGCACAGATGTTGAAAATGGTTGGTGGGCAATATACGGCGCCAGGCTAGGCTGTGAAAAAACAGTACTAAGCGATTGGGACACTAATCAAATATCAGACTACGATTGGTTTAAAGAGTTTTTTGATAAAGAAAAAAGTTATATAGACAGCGACGAGCATCTAAAAGAAAAAACTATTGCTATAGGTAATAGACTAAATGAGGAAGTACAAGGAATGATGCTGTTTGATCCGAGTGATCAAATGAGCAAATTCTTTAAAGCAACTTTTGTGAACCCTAAAAGATGGGGTGCTATGATAACTGAAAGACAAATACAAGACCTTTTAGAGAAAGGCTTACTGAGTAAATGAGCAATTACGACCAGGCGGCAGACATAGCCAATCAACAACTAGACGCAATAAGTCCTAGTATGTGCTATGCCAAATGGGCTCAGGTATCAATGCATTTACACAATGGAATGACACATAGTTGTTATCATCCACCGACGCATAAAATACCATTAGAAGAATTAGAAGTTAATCCTTCAGCATTACATAATACTGAAGAAAAGAAGGAACAACGCAGACAAATGTTAGCAGGCAAAAGGCCTGATGGTTGTTCTTACTGCTGGCGCATAGAAGATGTTGGCGGTAGAAGTGATAGAGTTTATAGGAGTGGCGAGTACTGGGCACAAAATGCCAGGGAAGATATCGCTGATGCTGGTGCTGATGGAAACATCAACCCACGTTATGTTGAAGTAAATTTCAATCAAGCATGTAATTTCAAGTGTAGTTACTGCTCGCCTCACCTATCCAACAGTTGGGAAAAAGAAATAAAAGAGCACGGTCCGTATGATATAGTTGGTGGCGAACACAACAACATCAACAGTTTAAAGAATGCTGGACTAATGCCTTTAAAATTATCACAAGCAGAAAATCCATACGTTACTGCGTTTTGGAAATGGTGGCCTGAAATGTACAAAGACTTAGAAGTTTTTCGTATGACAGGCGGCGAGCCGTTAATGGATAGCAATACATTTAAAGTTTTAGATTATGTGTATGCTAACCCTAATGCCTGGTTAGAAATGAGTGTGACATCTAATATGTGTCCACCTAAACCAGTGCTAATGGATAAGTTCATCGAATCGCTACAGAAATTAGAACAGATACAAATATGGGAGGACCCGGAAAAGTTTAATCCAGACTCAGGGAATAACTGGTATGTAGCACCAGCATGTAAGAACTTCGCAGTATTTGTAAGTGTCGATGGCTTTGGCTCACAAGCAGAGTATATGCGTAACGGATTGGATTTTCAGATGTTACAAGATAATGTACAACGTATATTAACTGAAACAGATAATACTACAATAACGTTTATTAATACTTTTAACTCACTAAGTCTCACAAGTTTACGAGATTATTTACAATGGATACTGGAACTTAGGGATCAGTATGCTAAAGATGTACAAGGAACAAAGTACATACCTATACCAGACAATGGCGGACATAAGCATGATGATTATGAAGTCCGTCCCAAACAACGTATATGGTTTGATATACCTTTACTTAGAGCACCACTTTGGCAATGTATACAAGTAATGCCACAGCAGTACGAGGATTACTTGGAGGAAGCCATCGCATTTATGGAGTTAAATGAAGCAGATGAAGTAAATATAGACTATAGAGGATTTAAAGATTTTGAAATAGACAAGGTCAGAAGAAACCTTGCGTGGATGAAAGAAGGCAGAAAAATGTCACAAGAAGATTTACTAAAAGCAAAAGCAAATTTTTATAAATTTTTTACCCAACATGATGCTAGAAGAGGCACAGACTTTTTAGCAACGTATCCAGAAATGGAAGACTGGTGGAATATGTGCGAACAGGCGAATGCCTTAACAGGAGAATAAAATGCCAAGAAAAGCAAATGAAACAGATAATGAATATAGAAGTAGAGTTATAGACCCTATATCAGATTCTTTCTGTGCGGCAAAGTGGCTTAATGCTACTATATGGTTAGGACATGGTGGAACAGCAAGTTGTCACCATCCCCCGGCACATAATATTGACAAAGAAGAAATTAAAACTAATCCTTCAGCAATACATAATACTAGACACAAAAAGAAAATGCGTCAAATGATGTTAGAAGGTACTCGTCCTAAAGAGTGTGAGTACTGCTGGAAGATTGAAGATATGGAAAAAGACTCAGACGGCCATAGACCTGTTAGTGACAGAACATTTAAAACTGTCATATATTCAGATGAAGAAATAGAAAAAATTGCTACTATGGATCCAGCAGATGATGTAAACTTAAAAACATTAGAAATTGCGTTTGATAGAACATGCCAATTCGCATGTAGTTATTGTAATCCAGCATTTAGTAGTACATGGGTAAAAGATATTAGAAAGTTTGGCGGATATGAAAACATTAAGTCTGATGCTAGGGGTCACTTTATTGATGATGCTCCGTACGCCGACCCGTTTGATAAGGATGATGAAAACCCTTATGTAAAAGCATTTTGGGAATGGTGGCCTGAACTAAGTTTAGAATTAGAAGAACTAAGAATTACAGGCGGTGAACCAACAATGAGTGATAGTGTTTGGGGATTGTTTGACTGGTTTAAGGATAACAGAGATATACATCCTAATGCTAAGACTATGCGTTTTGCTATTAACAGTAACTTAGGTTCCAAGCCTGCGTTAATACAAAAATTAGCAGAAGCAACGCAACATGTTGAAAAGTTTCATTTATACTCCAGTGGCGAGGCTACAGGATTGGGTGGTGAATACATCAGAGACGGATTGAATTGGACTGAGTGGAAGCAAAATTGTGCTATTATGATTCGCGAAGGTAACATGGAAGGCTTTCACATGATGATGACAATTAATGCTCTGTGTTTAGACAGCATAGTAGAATTTTTAGATTGGATGTTAGGCATGAAGCGAGAGTTTGGAGCAAGTAAACCTAGATTTAGTGTAAACATATTACGTTTCCCAAGTTTTCAAAGTGCGTTAACATTGCCAGATCATTTAAGACAGTTATATCATACTGAACTTAAAGAATGGTTAAACGGTGTTAGAGAGAAAAATGAAAAAGACCCATGGGGACAAGACCTTGTAGCACCATGGGAACAAGAACAATTAACTAGACTAATAGAATACTTAGACGTTGTTAAAACTCCTCACAGAAATACTGCTGATAGAGAATTATTAGAACACGACTTTAGAGTATTTTATGAACAATATGATAAAAGACGTGGACTAGATTTTAGAAAAGCATTTCCAAGAATGGTAGAGTGGTATGATAGTTTGGCGTTTACTGAATTAGAACAGCCTGAAGACGACATACAAAAACCAAAAGGGTTGCGTGATGTAGAAGTTTTTGCTCACAGAGAAGTTGACGAGGACGGTGTTGTAGAAGTTAAAGAAGTTAGGCAACGTACTAGAAAGACAGGCGAAAGTCAAGATAACTATGATGATAAAAAATATGCTGACGAACCAGACTTTAAGAAGTCAGGTAGCAGTATTGGATGGGATCCAGATGCCGACGGACTTGGCGGACAATAGAACAATAGAATATCACCTAGACGAGAAATCAATAGGTGATGAACTACTAATTGAAGGTAGCATTATACCTAGTGACTTGCGTGAAATATATCAAGACATTGTTCACAGAAGATTTGAAGTTTATCCTAACAGCGATAATGTTAATGAACTTAATTATGATTATCCTAGTTATGACTGGGCAACATATCATGAATACAAGTGTATTGATGTATATCCTAACCTTAAATTACTATTTCCGTATATAAAACAATGTTTAGACATTGCTGGTGATACTGATTATAGTAAATATTATTTTAAAAGTTGGATAAATGTATGGCCTAAAGGACAAAAGATTATACCGCATAGGCATTATGGTACATGGCATGGGTACTACGTTATTAATGATACAGGTACAACTACATATTACACATATAAAGAAGATGGTAAGAATATGGTAGTACCACTAAAAAACTTTTCAGGACATTTTACATTTATGCCAGCACACATATTACACTGGGCAGACGAGAATCCACAAGATGCTATGCGTATCAGTACAGGTTATAATCTAAGTACATGGGAAGAAATAGAACAAGAGGACCAAGCAAATAAAAACGACAGGGGCGGAAGTTTGAAAAATATAATCACTCCGTTGATAGACTTAATATGAGTAAAAAAATTAAACCTATATGGGAACACGGTGCTGTAAGTCCGGAATCACCTAATAAAGTATTCTGTACTGCTCCATGGACTCATACATATATTTCACCGCAGTCAGAAAGACGCATGTGTTGTGCCAGTAGAGAAGAACATCAATTTCAAAAGCAATACATTGATGCTAGTAACGATGAAAAGTATGGAGAAGTAAGAGAGTCGGGTACTATTGACGATTACAAACCAGTGAGTTTAAAAGAACATTGGAACAGTCAATATATGATGGACATAAGAAAAAAACTTATGGCAGGCGAAAAGATACCACAATGTGATGTATGTAACGATAGTATCCTAAGTAGCAGTACATATAGACAGTGGTTCACGGGATTTTTATTTAATGATAAGATAGATCAATGCTTTGAGGAGACAGACGAAGATGGAAGAACTACAATGGAGCCTATATCTTTTGATTATAGGTACAGTAATTTATGCAATTTTAAGTGCCGTATGTGTGGCGAACAACTTAGTTCAAGTTGGGAAACAGAAAAGAAAAAACATAACCTTTGGACTCCGGAACAACAGCCGTTTATGGTTCCTGAGAACAAGAAGGTCATCGAGAAGTTTCAGAAGGAAGTCGTAGAAGAAGAATTTTGGGAATACATTAAGTCAGGCACAGTAGAAGAATTATATTGGGTTGGCGGTGAGCCATTGATGTACGATATTCATTGGAAGTCAATGGACAGACTACAAGCAGACAATAATCTACATAAGGTACATTTACGTTATAACAGTAACCTAAGTAGGGTAAGATACAAAGACTATTACTTGTATGATTGGTTACCACAAGCAAAAGACTGGACCATGTGTGCTAGTATAGACGGCACTGGTCCTATAGGTGAATTTATTCGTACAGGACTTAAATGGGACGAGTGGGATCGCAACTTTAGAGAAGGTGTAGCATTACCTGGTGGTCATGATAAAATGATAATGGACTTAACAATTACAGGTCCTGGAATGTTTGATCTTAAAAACTTCTTAGACTATGCTTTAGAATTAGATGTAAAAATAGAAACAAAACGTATGTTTGCGTTTCATCCGGATATAGTATTATCACCTATGGCATGGCCTAGGCACATACTAGATGAAATTGTACACGATGTTTTAGATTATGCTAGACCAATTGTTACTGATAAACAGCAAACACTTATAAGAGAATTAGAAGGTATGCTAACAGCACCTACATTCCAAGAACAATTTCCAGATACAGCAAATGAACAATTCTTTAATGGTCGTGCGTATCAGCAAATAATACACAATATTAGAAAAGACGGTGAAAACGGAAGATTAACTTTAGGCGATATTTACAGACAACATCCTGAACTTTGGTTGTGGTTTAGTAGACCAGACCCAAAGCATAACCAACGTTAATCTGTTATTAAATAATAAAAAATAACTAAACCACCGATAGCATAAGTCCAAGTGTTTAGACCAAATATTACAAGAGCAACCAATCCCCATACAATAAAATTAAATGTAAGTAAAAAATTGAAAATTGCTGAAATAATGCTACCCATTATGCACTCCAGTAAGATTCACTAAGTGGTGACAAGTAGTGAGGTTGATTGATGCTTTCAGTAACAGTAATCTCTTTACCACTGCCTGGGCAAATACCAGTCCTAGTAATCATTGGCTCAATTGCTTTGTAGTCAACATATGACATAACAACATAATTATCTCTATCAGCACGATGAGTTCTGCCTAGATCTTTGTCAGTTGCGTCTCTGAAGTGATTGTACATTGGAGCATAAAACTCTGATTTACCTTCAGCAACAACTTCAGCAACCTGTGCCTTAGCCTTGTCATAGAACTTAACAGTCCTAGTAATACCAGCCTTAGCCGCCGCTTCAGTTTTATACTCATTTGAACGATATGACTTACGAGTTGGTTCATTGTGAATCGAACTGTTCTTCTTATTTACTATTACAAACATAAAAACTCCTACCTTTTTATTTAATTTATACAACTATTATAGCAAAATATGGGGTCGAGGTCAACCTTTTTTACCACTTTTTCTGGTTTATTTTACCAATTGTGTACAATATTAGCCATAATAAAGAAGGCACATACTACATTAACTAGCACAATAAACGTTCTAATTAAGGTAACATAGTTGTCGTATTCTGCTGTTTTATCGTCAGAGAAACTGCCTATGGCGTATTGCCATATGGTCCATATTTTTTTCATTTGTAACCTATCTGCATGTATCTTGTGTAAGCAGGTGTTACTAACTGCCCTACAAAATGCGTTCTAGTCAAAGGGTATTTGATTCTCATATGCTCTACATCTTCGCATATATTGATGTGTCCGTCAAAATCAGGACTGTTATTGGTTTGCATAACAATTAGTTGATCGTTGTCTGCTGATTCAAACCATTCGTTGTCCATATGTTCACAACTGGTATTAATAATACATTCAGGTTTGACTCTAATTAGTTCTCCGCCTGTAGTAAATTCCATATTATGTGTCGATAGCATCGACATGTCTGCCACTACACCTTTATATTTCCACGAATTTTCGACATATCTTTGATTGAGTTTTTCTGATAGTTCTATTGCGTGTGGGTCTATGTCGATACCATATATACGTTCTATGGTTAATGCTTTATGTAATGGTTCAACCAAAGTACCTATCCAGCAACCTAAAATAGCAACGGTCATGTTACTTGGCAATGGAGCGACTCTATAAAGTTCACCTAGTAGCCAAGTCTTACTTGCTAACTGGCCTTTACTAAAAGCATCACGTGGATAAACACCCTGGTGCTGTATTATGTGTTCAAACCAACTAGGGGAAGGTTTCCAAAAGCCATTATCAATGTACTTTGTTACTTGTTCCCAACTATTTAGATTTATTGTATTGTTCATTTAACCAGTCGTAATCGTTAATATTATTTAATTGTTCTAAGTTATCCTTGTTTGCTAAAGCGAATGCCTTACCTTCTTCAGCACCCAGTTTAGCATCGTGTCTAAAATCTGCGTTAGGAACAGGGTGCAACCATGCCTCTAATCTTTTATCACTGTCAGGGTCATTACTTAATGTGAGTTTAACACACTCTCTAAACGCACTACGCCACGTGCTATACGCATCTGTATTAAAACGTGTAACACAACTTATTTCCGGCATTGATTTAAACCGTTTGCTAAGTCCTGTGGTAAAGTCTAATCCCCAACTAGTTGCTTCGCGTACCTGCTCTGTGTTAAATAACTTAACACCACCGTAACCGTATTCTTCACCTGTTACAGGGTTACTACTTGCCCACACATGGACTACTTCCTCGTCATATACATCTGGTATATAACTGAAATCAAAGTCCTCTGTTATATCAGCATCGGCATCTACTACCCAAAACATATCGCTGTTTACAGCATTTGCGGCTTCTTTATGTGCGTTAAATATACCTTTAATGTCTTTGACCCAGGTAGCATCAAACCTTGCTGTAAGACGCTTATATGCTGTCTGTGCCCCCGTTTCGTTGTACGATAGGAACACTATGTCGTACTGTTTAGACACACTTAGAGCGTCTTTAACATAGTGTAGTTTGCCCTTTGATGTTTTACTAAACCTTACGTCATCACTGCTGTAAGACGCTTTAAATACGTCTAAGAGGGGGTTTGGCCATAGTCTAACACCGCCATACGCATGTACTTTACCTGATCTTGGGTTTAGTTTTTGCCATATGTGTAACTTATCTGCGTTCTCAACTGCGGGTTTAAACTTGTTATTCCAGTTATCAAATGTATTTACATTGCTATCAACTGTCCAAAAATATGCTTTACTGTCTGTTGTAGCAAATTTGCTTAATTGTTCTTTGAACGGAATAGTATTATCAAATGTGTACACATTCCATTGTGGTGTTGTACTTGCTTGTTTAGGCATTAGTTTTAGGTTATCAAAACTGTTATTAACTATTTCCTTTTCAGTGTATGTATTATCTCTAAATAATTTAGTAGGACATAAACGTACATCGGTATGTTCGCCTTGTTCGTTTTGCCAAACATGTACATTTTTAATATCCCATTGTGTAGGATAGTAACTGAAGTCAAAATCGCTAGTTAGTTCTACACAATAATCTACTACCCAAAACATATTTGTATCTGTTTGTTCGGCACATTTTTTATAAAATTCAGACACCCCAACTGTTACATCTTCTGCTGTCATTGTGTACACTGGATATTCCTTTTGTACTGAACAACTTTCTCTAATGTATTTTGGTCTGCCTTTTGTCTGTGGTACTTTAGGACATAAACTTACACCACCGTAATCGTATTGCTTACCTGTTATAGGATTTAGTTTTTGCCATACATGTTGTTTGCCGTTATCCCAAATTTTAGGAATAAAGTCAAGATTAAAATCTTCTATTACATCAACGTCTGGATCAATTACCCAGAACCAACTAGATGTAGTATTTTTACGACCTTGTTCTTCTGATTCAAATACTGGAAAGGTAAGTTGCTCTCCAAACGGTGTTGTGTCGTGAATATTAAATTTGCTATCTTTGTGATTAGCAGGCACCCAATAGATGCCACCCATTTCGTCTGGATACTTATGTTCTAACTGTCCTCTAACTTGATAGACATGTACTTGTTCTTTTTCATTATCGTTTTGCCATGGCACAAATTCAAAGTCACTGTCCTCTAATATGTAATCGCTGTCTACTAACCAGCAATCTTCTGTTACATCAATATAGTTGCTTGGATCATTTACTCTGCGTACTGGAAATGTTTTAGCACTTACTACTAAAGGATCTTTATGTATTTTTAATTCTTCTATACTGTTATCAGGATACCAATACAGTCCGCCCATCTCTTCAGGGTACTTGTTTGCTAATTGATTATGTATGTGGAATACATGTACTTTATCTGCGTCAAATGAATCTGGTGCCCACTTAATACTTTCATCTAGTCTATATGATTTATCTGCTACCCAACAACTGTGATCCTTGTCAGGATTAACTGAAGAATCATCTTGGTAGTATATCGGATACTCTGGTATAGCATTTAGCATTTCACTATGTATAACTATATCACCATTCCAGTCTACTGGTACCCATCTTAGGCCGCCCATGCTTTCAGGATACTTATGTTTAAGTTGATCTCCTACATGGAATGTGTGAATACAGTTTTGTTGAAACAATGGCGGTGTCCATTCTATCTTTTGATTTAGTTTGTATTCGTTGTCTACGATCCAACAGTCTTGAAAAACTTCTGTATACTCGTCTACATTGTCTACTTTTACAACTGGGTAACTTCTATCACTTGTTGGATTAGTAGCAACATATTTAATAGATTCTGTATTGTATGCTTTGGGTACTAACTTAACACCGCCACATCTGTTGTCGCTGATATTAGTAACACTTTTAGGATACTTATGTTCTAATTGATTTGGTATTTTAAATACCTGTATTGTTTTTTGATCATACTTAGCCGGCACATATTTAAATATATCATTAAGTTCGTGTTCACTGTCTACTAACCAAAACATTTTAGTTCTGCTTTTTCTAGCATGTGATTCATAGTCACTGATATTGTCTGTGTAAAATATATCATATCTAACAGGCACAACATCGTTTTGATATTTGTGTTTAGTAAAATCAAACTCTTTATGTACAAGTCTAATACCCCCACAGCGATTATCCCACGCATCTGTGTATTCGGGTGGATATCTTTCTTCTAAGTGTCCTGGCAATTTAAATACATGTATAAACTCTCTTTCGTGTATCGCAGGAACATATAACAGTTTACCATTAAACTGAAACTCTCGATCAACTACCCAAAACCAATCTGTTTTGCTACGGTCAGCATATTCGCTGTATGCGTCTGCTGTAAATTCGTCTTCGTCAACATAAAACACATCATAACTTTCGTCCTCTACTGGACAAGCAGGATGTATTTTAGTTTCTGCTTCTCTCCAACCTTTAGGTACTAATCTAATACCGCCCATTGCCATAGGATATTTTTCTTGTAGTTGGTAAGGCATTTTAAATGCGTGTATCATTCCGTCTTCGAATGGACTAGGAACCCAGTCTAGTGTTGTAGCATTTACTTTGTATTGTGCGTCAACTAACCACACATAATCTTGATCGAATATATTACGTTGTTTATAATCTTCTACATCTCTAACATAGAAAACAGGATATGTAGCATTAGCATCTAAGAAGTTGTGATACTTAATGTCGCACTCTTTCCAGTTACGGGGATATAATTTAATGCCGCCTTCTTTGTCAGGGTACTTATGTTCTAGTTGTCCACGTAGATGAAAACTATGTATAAAATCTGGTTCAAAATTACTAGGTGCCCAATTTATATCCTTCGTGTCAAACTTATATTCTGGATCTACGCACCAAACGTATGTGGCAAATTCGTTTACAGTAAAGTAATCGCCTGGTGTATTTGTTTCTAGAATGTCAAAGGTCTTTTTACAAACAACATTATTCATTTCCTTAATACCCGATGATTCTTTTTTAGGTATAAGTTTTACACCACCGTAATTGTTTTTGTTCCATTTCCATACATGTTCGTAACTGTGATCGTATGGCTTAGGGGTATATTCTAATATATCGTAATCTAGTAATTCTGTGTTAGGTTCTATTAGCCAATACAGTTTTGTTTTAGGATTAATTTGATCTGTGCTATTAATCTGTTTGGCAAAAGGATAATTATCTTTGAGACTATTGTTATCCCCTATGTAAAAAATATCATACATTTGTATACTCTCGAACAAGATTGTCAACTAGTGTACTGATGTGTTTTACTTCCATATCTATATTCTCATATCTTTCTTGTAATTCTTTTCCATATACAGGGCATACGCCTTTATGGTCTGGTAGTTTACCACTACAGTAATCGCAACGTCCTTGTAGTTTTAATTTAATCGTCCTTAGTGTAGACTGGGACGTTGTATTTGTCTTGGAATATTTTGGCATCTCTCTCATCGTTAACAATAGGCATGCCTTTGACATTTAAACTAGTGTTTAGTATCATAGGGCAACCTGTCTCGTTATAAAATTGTGTCATGAGTTCATATAACTCAGGATGTTGTTCTTGATTAACTGTTTGTACTCTGCTTGTACCATCTGCGTGTACAATAGCAGGAAACTCGTCTGGCTTCTTACACTTGGCTACAAACTGCATATATGGCGCATCGCTAATACCACCTGGCATCTCAAAATAGTCATGTACATGTTCCTGTAGTATAATAGGAGCAAACGGTCTAAATTCTTGTCTAAGTTTTATTTTATTAACTTTGTCTTTGATGTGCGGACCTCTTGGATCAGCACTTAATGTTCTATTGCCTAATGCTCTAGGACCAAATTCTGCTGGACCATTTGCTATACCAAACACTTCACCATTCAGTAAACTCTCTAATGCTTTTTTAATTGGATACTTACCTTCTATATTATTGCCTAGGAATGGCCCGGTCCAATTAACTTTTGTACCTGTAGTATTATACGCATGTAAGGCCGCGGCCCCTAAACTACTTCCAGCATCACCTGGGTTAGGCATGATGTGTACATTTTTAAATAACGTAAATAAATTACTATTAGCAACACAGTTTAAAGCACACCCGCCCATAAAAACTAAGTTTTCACTGTTCGTCATTATTAATGCGTGTCTGGCATATTCAAATATTCTTTTTTCTGCTATTGCTTGTGCACTTGCGGCTATGTGATAATCAATCTTAGTATGTCCGTATTCGTCAATACCACTTTGCTCGTCTCTACCTAGGTAACTCTTTGGCACACCACGTTGTAAATTCTTTTTCATAGCAATAACATTACTTGGCTCAGTACATTTACTGTCTACGAAAAATTCAGTACTCATAGCATCAGCAAAGTGTGGCTCGCCATATGCGGCCATACCCATTAGTACATACTCGTCTTCCATAGGCTTCAGACCGACATGTGCTGTCATGGCACTATAAAATAATCCTAAACTGCTAGGAAACTTTACACTATCTATCTTTTTAAGTTTACCGTCTTTCCAACGCCATATACTTGCTGTATCAAATTCACCAATAGCATCTATAACCATAACAGCGGCATCGTCAAACTTACTAGTAAGTACTCCTGCCGCGGCATGTGTCTCGTGATGCCAGTAAGATTTAATTGGAATGCCTGCTAGTTCAGGAAAGAACTCTTTAATCCAAGCAGTCATTGAGTGTTCTCTGAGTGCGGACCAGTTACCGGCATATATGTTTCTTAGTTTTTTAACAAATGATTTTTCGTGTAATACAATGACATCTGGTTTGCCAAATTTAAGGCAGTCGGAAATCATCTCGTGATTAAGAAATGCGTCATTTTTAATTTTACTGTATCTTTCAGAATGCGAAGCATACAGAATTTTGTCGTCCTCTACAACAGTAGCGGCGGCATCATGGAATTGAAAACTTAGACCTAATATTCGCATATAATTATCTGTAGATGAAAGGATCTCTTTTTCGTAATTCTTCTAAACGTTTTTTGATCATCTTTTCTTTTTCAGATAATATAGTTTCTTTGGATTCGTCTTCGCCTTCACGGCCACGTTCTTCGTTACCGTCATGATTAAGTTCTGTGAGTTCTTTCTGGTGTTTCTTATAGTCTGTCATAACACTATTTATCGCGTTTCAGTATATCGGTAAACAGATTATTGAATATGCTTACAGCATTTTCTATAGCAAAAAAGTGATTTCGATTATGCTCTAACTTGTCTTTAATTAAATTAATATCCAAGTCCTTTTCGCATGCCTCTGTGATCTGTTTACACACCATCTCAATCCGTGTTGCGTCATCAGGTTCTAAATCGTACGTTTCATCAAACCAATCCGGGAATGTTTCAAAGCCTAAATGTCGTAATCTATCTAATGCTCCTGGATGAGTAGCAAGTATAAATGGATGTCCGTACATGATAGGCTTAAATGTTTTTTCTGTTAAGAAGCCTATGTCAGTAGGTGCGTTATTAAAATATGCATGATTAGTATAATCTACAATGTACTGCTTAAATATACCTTCTTGTGAAACTAACGATGGAGTGAACGAACTCTCATTAACTATAGTAAAGTCAGTATTAGCATACCATTCCCAATTTACCCAGCGATCTCTAAATTCATAATTTTCATGACCTTCAGAATTAAACATATCAGTATTTACAGCATGTTGATTGTCTATTAAATCGTCCTCTATGGTTATAGGCAATGCTTCAGATAATTTTTTATACTCGTCTCTTGATAATGATTTTCTAAAAACTTCTAGTACCTTATTTACTGTAACAGCAGAACCAAACTCTGAAACGCCGTGATTGTAAAATGGTTTAGATTGATCTAATGAAAACCTAGCACTAACTATGCCCTTGTCTAGTAAATCATTCTGTACAAGATGGTTAACAATATACAAGCGATGCTCTTTCATGTAGTTGTTTAAGCATATATATTTTAATGGCTTGTTTTCTTTTTGTATTAGTTCTGGTTGATAGTTTTGATATATTAGTTTATTACGTTCTTCGTTATCAGAATTACTTTTATTACCTTGTAGTTCGTGTAGCATAAAAAATTCTACATTAATCATATCAATACCAAATTCTTGTTTAAGTAGATTTTTTCTTGACAACTTACCTGCTTCCATAAAAGGAATATCGTGTGCCGCGTACAGGTATTTTACAAACTCTACTTTACCAAATAATGCATGTAACCAATAAAATAATCTGTGCATACTGTATGACTCTGCCTCAAACGCATTATCAATTACAAACATGATACCTTCTTTGCGTACAGTATTCCACATATCATACGGTACAACATAACTATGTAATCTATGTATAATAAGTATTACATCGTCCGCTTCTAATTTTGCTTGTTTTATAATGTTGCCAACATTTTTTACATCATCAGGATGATTGAAATGTTCTATGACTGTGTCTCTGTCTAGTAATTCTTCGAAGTGACCGTCGCCGCCAAAGTGTACATGATTCTGTGATTCCAATTGACTGATTATATATGGTCTGGACCAGTGATCTTTATATAACTTATCGTCATCGCCCCAATTTTTATATTCGTTATAATGTGACTGTGGGTCAGGATCAATTAATGGAAAGATATGTGTTGGCGCATATAAGCCATCTGGATTATTAATGTAATTACTAACTAATGCTCCTTTGTTAAATGATAATATTTTTAGTTTGCTTCTGCTCATTTTACGTTCTCAAAAAAGTTGTCTATATAATTTAAAAGATATTCTTTACTATAAAAAAGATTATAGTTATGTAGAATTTTTTCTAGTGTGTTATCGTTAATACGCGACTTGTCAAAGTTACTTATTATTTTTATAAATGCCTCGTATCTTGTTGTATTGTCTTCCGCCCAGTCGTAAGTATTATCGCAATTAAACTCCTCATGAAAGTTTTTAAATCCTAAATCTTCTAAAGCCTTCATAGTACCTCTCATGCCAAACGGTATAAACATATGACCAAATTGTATTGGCTTATATACTTTCTCTGTTAAGAATGCTCTATGATCTTGATGTGCCATTTCGACTAATACTGCCGGGTAACTATCAATGAATGAAGATTCGTAATATGTCTCAACAGCAATAGTGTAATGCGATTTTTCATAAACTGTAGGCGAGAAACTTCTATCATCTAAAAGGTCAGATGTATTATCTTTTATAGGAGCATCGTTTGTTTCTTCATATTCTGGAATAATAATTTGTTCAGGAAACTGTTCTAATTTTTTTGTTAGTGAATGGGGTGTTTCGCCAAATATTCTTAATTCGTCTAGCAGTCTAGGTGAATGATTTTTTACTCCTAGTAACTCTGCTATCAACGGTTGTACAATATGTTTCTTTGCTGGGTACTGCCATCTACGAGATACAAAATTATTTTCTAATAGGCCTAGTTCTCTTAATTTCTCTATTAAACACATTCTATGAAACCTGGGCCTATTATTTAGACACAAAAAATCTTTTGTTTTTTCAGCATAGAAGTTTTTAGTAATAATTTCTGGTGTTATTACACTAGACATTATTTTATCACTGTGGTTCTGCGAACATCCTGAAGTGCCAACTAGGGTTTCGTTAATTCTGAAAAAATCAATATACTTAACTTTAACACCTGTGTAGTTTTCAAATGCTTGATCAAAGTTAGAAATAGACTCATACTTATTAGAACCAACTAGTAACGTAACCTTTCCTCTAGCATTATATTTGTCAGTAAACAGTTTAAGAATAGGATAGTAATACTGGAAAACAAATGCTTCAAATGTTGCGTCCAAGTATATAGGTGCGTCTATGTTAAGCATTTTTTCAACTTCGTCATCTGTGAGGTATACTAATACATCAGCATTTATTATAAAGATGTCGCAATGTTGTAGTTCAGGATCATCAAAATCATATACCGCATTATTTAAATAATTATAGCGAGAATAGGGTTTTGTCTGACGCACAGACAAACTGTCCATAACATGTGGTATGTGTGGTAGAATGCCATAGCCGGCAGTTTGGTTATCGGCTGTATGATTTAATCCTGACATCAAGTCGCCATGAAATATCTTTTCTTCTATTATTGCTGGATCACTTGACCAATTATCTAGTACTTTATGAAATTCGTAAAGTTCATTTAGCGGTGCTGTTTCTTTGTTGTGATAAAACCTAATTCTATAATCTGTCATTCACATAACTCGACTAATTTAGGAAACACTTCTCTCCAGTCTTGTTCTCTAATTAGATCGAGTCTGTCATTATAGACTTTAAACTTTTTCCAACCATCTTCGTCCCAATCGTCATTATCAAACATGGATAATAAATTTCCTAGGCCGTGATGATTACCAAAGTCTTTTCTAAACTGTGAGTGTATTTGTGTTCTTGCTTCTGGGTGTATAACTTTAGGACTTAAAAAGGAAGGGTCGTATACATAGTTTAAATGTACATGTAACCCTAATTCTTTTGTTGCCCACTTGTGAAACTCTCCTAAGTAAGGATAGTTATAGGCACTTACTGTTTGACATATACTGGTTTCAATCCAGTCCTCTGCCATAATTTGCTGTAAGTGATTTGTAACATCTTCCCATTTACTTGGATGTCTAATGTAATGATTGCGTTTGTCTAGGTCGTCTATACTAGCACTTACCATTATCTTGCCAAACTGTCTCCAGATATCAAATGTTTTTTCTGGTAAGTTTGTCATATTAATATTATACCATAGAGTCATATTCTTTGCTCTACCGGCAACAATTAATTTTTCTAAATATTCCCAATGCTTTTTAATTAGTGTTGGCTCACCGCCATTAATATAAACTAATTCTAAATTGGGTGCTGAATCAAATAAGTCGTCCCAAAAGTTATCTTCCTCTGGCCACTTGTATTCGTCTTTGTCTATGTTACCATATTTCGTAACGAAGTCCAAACTTGCTTCAATTTTCTTATAATCATTTCGCCACTGAGACGAACTTGCCGGATTACAAGTACGACACCTGACATTACACAAATTACCAAGACGAAGTTCGACAAAACGAAGATCCAACTCAATATGGCCATCTGCTCTAATAAGTTCTTTTGCTCTATCGGGGCCGAAGTGCGTAAATACCTCGGACTCTGCCTGTCTCTTACTTGTGATTCCTTTTCTTTCTTCATCATAACACCTTGTACATGCGGCTGGTTCCTCATCATTTAACATTTGTAATCTAACTTCTTTATAGTAGTCAGAATTCATAATTTCATCTATGCTATTGTTATTTAAGTCTAACCATTCATTGCCGCCGCCTTCTCTATTGTTTTTGCTTCTACTTGCTCCGTTTTTGTGATCACTAATACAGCACAAAGTACAACCACCATGTGGGTGTGTTGCTAAGTGTGTAAAAGGTAGTGGACAGTATGTTTTGCTCATTTTAGCCTTCTATTTTGTTTGTCAGCAGTTTTTTTAAAACTCCATTCTAATAACTTATTAAGTAGTTCTGCTAGACATTCTTGTAATTTAAACATTATGAAAACCTCCTTTGTATCCATTTAACACCAGCATATATTGTAAGTCCATATACTGCCATAATTGTTAATGGTATTGAAAACGAAACAAGTGTCCAAAAGTCTAATGTAAGTAATGTTTGTGTAAAGTCAATAATTGCTTCAGCATCGCCTACAGGTTGTATTTCCATTGACGTTTCGTCGTATTCCATGCCTGCTTGTTCAAGTTGCATATGAAACTCATCTTCAGGAATACACATCATACCTTCAGGACAGTTTCCTTCTCCTGGATATTTAGTTCCTACTGGATTGCCGTAAATGTCTAAATCCATTACTGCTCTTTCTTGAATTTTTTAGTGTAACTATCGTCAGGTGCTATTTCCTGATCAGCATTCATAAATCTCATACGTTGTATTTTATCCCAATCCACTGTATCTGTTTTCCACTCACCGGCAATATCGCCAATGTCTGTCATATTAAATTCTTTTTCATTACTCATTTAAATATCTCCACGTTTCCCTAAACAAACAAAATCGTCTATTGCCTTCTTTTGTTTCGTAAACAAATTGCATTGCTAATAGTTGTACTACTTTGCCTTCAAATTTTCCATTAAGGTTACATGTATGTTCTATCATGTCTCCTACTACTGGTTGTTTAGTTTTTCCCATATTACTTACTTATCATATCCTCTTTCACCGCATTATACAGTTCAGGAAATGTGTTTTCAAAACTTTCGTCTCTGTACAGGTCTCCTGCTTTTACCTGTGCTACAAACATTCTCCAATGTTCGTCTGTACTTTCTGTGCCTGCGTGTGCTACTAAAGGTGCTATGTCCTTGTCATATTTTACTGAATCCCAAACCGGCAGTCCGTGTTGTTCAGGATTACTTACTTTATCCATAATTAATTTTTTAGTTTCTCCTGGTACAACATTTGCTTCGCACCATTCAGGAAAATGTACTAGGTTATTCCATATTAAAAATTCAGGATAAACTGTTTCAAAGTAATGATGAAACTCTCTTAAGTAAAAGAAATTCCATACACTCACAGTATGTGTTATGTTTATATTAACATGATCATGCTCTGTGTGTAACTTATAAAATTTATCTAAATTTTCTACTACATTATTCCAACTATCTCCGTGACGCAGGTAATCAAACTTTTCTGCTACGCCATCTAAACTTATGTTGAACCCTAAGTTCTCAAAGTTGCCTACAATTTTATCTATTAGTTTGTCATTGTAGAATGTACCGTTAGTGCTGAGAGTAATCATTATATTTTTGCTTACTCCCATATCAACTAACTTGTCAATGAGTTTGCGAAACTCTTTCATGTAGAAAGGCTCACCGCCCATTATTTCTAAAACTCTTACATGTGGCAACCAATCCTCGATATCTAACCAAAACTTAGAATTTTCTAAGTCGTGTAAATCTATTTTCGAGGGCGGTTCCCAAAATGATATTTTCCTGTCTATAGATTCTTTTCTCCATTTACTGCTGTAATTTGCATTACAAGTTCTACATTTCAAATTACATGCGTTTCCTAATATAAGTTGATAGTCCCGCGGCATATCGGGTTCAGCCTCGTAATCTATTCCATCTGGGTATCTCCATTCTGCGTATCCATTGTATAGTTGTCGTTTAGACTCTTTACCGTTGTCTTCGTCTATCCAACATGTAGCACAATTCTCCGGCGTCTTGCCTTCGCGAATTTCCTGCCTTAAATTTTTCATATAATCACTATGAAAAATATCCCTTATTGAATCTTCCCCTAACGTGTAGTCTGAACCATCTGGTCGCGAAATTCTTTCACGAGCAATACAGCAACTTCTACAAGTTCCGCCTGGTTCGTTACTAAGGTGTGTCCACAGTAAACTACAATGTTTGGGTTCGTTCATATTCCTCTACTAGCAACTTTGATATACAAAGTCTTGTAAGATCGTTGCCTCTATTAAATTTGTCATGTTCGCTATGATTACTCTGAGCAAATATTACACAATTAGTTGGCTTCAGTTGTAATTTATTACATATAACCATTTGTGCTTTCATATATTTGTTGGGTACATAATCCGGTCCCCACGCACTCATGGCAAACTCACCAATCATTGCGCCAAAGTTATTTACTATGCCATGTTGGTTAGCAAACAATACAGCATCGTCTATCTCCTTGCGTTGTAAACGTATGCCTGCTCTTGCGCCTATAATGGGAAATGTTTTACCTAAACTAAATGTGACTTCTTCTACACAAGGTTGATCGACATTAATACTTATACCGTAACACATTCCAAAGTACGCCATATCAATTAGTACTGGTACTTTTAATGATGAGCACCATTCTAGTAATTGATCCATATCTTCTTTCATTCGACCAGTATCACTAAAAGGACAACTAATGATTACAGCATCTCTTTCTTTGACTTGGCCATAATTAAATATCCATTCCCAGTTAGCATTCATGTTGTTACTAGCAACTTTGTGCATCATAAAGTCGCCTTTATAAAACTTAAAGTTTCTATCACTGTGTCTTTGCATAAACATACTAAATGCTTCGCTAGTTCCATTAGTTTGTGTAACATGTGAAAAAGCATCTAATCCGTCGATGGTATTTAATTCACTACTACGAATCCATCTACCGAACCTTTCTATAAACTTTTCTCTATGGTCTGTTACACCGTTAGCGGAAAAGAACTCTCTCCACTCGTATGTGCTTTCGCAAAAGTCTCTTAGTTCCCATGTAATACCCTTATCCTGAATAGCATAGCCGCCATTCAGTGGTCCTTGATAAGTGAAATTATTTTTCACCGTCATCCTCCAATTTACCATGTCCGTATTCATTTTCTAAATGGTATGGTTGATTCTTATCCTTATCATACCAGTATAAACTTTTGTGTGGTGGATCTCTCCAATCGTGCTTACTGTCTGCTATATAGTAAAATGTTCTAAAGCCTACTCTAAACCTGTCATCAGGACAAGTAATAGGATTAGGATGTCCATGGAAACCACGTTTGTGATATTTCCACACAACCACATTACCCATCTTGGGCGGATAACTTACTATTTTTTTTGTTTTCTCAAAATCCCAAAACTGTAAGTCGCCATGCCATGCTTCGTCCCAATCAGGTGTAAAATATAGTATTAAACTTAATGCTCTATGTGTTTGACATTCTTCATTCCAATTAAAATCAGAATGTATTTTTAAACTATCACCTTTAAAACTTTTCATATAACCAGCACCAGTTAGATACGGATCTGGTAATAGATGCTTTACATCGCATACTTGACTAAGCCAAGTTAAAAACTCTCTGCTATGTAACGCACTAACAACACCACGTGCCACAGGTGCCTCGGTTAAATCTTTACACTCTTCCATGTAACTATCTGCTCTTGTGAACGTTGTCCAATACTTAGTAGGTATAGTTTGACTTTCCTCGTATAGCAATTTTGCTACATTGTATGGGATAAAATCCTCTAGAGCCAAAGTAGGATAGGGAGGCGTGTAGCGATACTTCTCGTTTAAAGCAAGTTTCTCACTGTCACTGCCCCACTTATGGAATAAGTGATCAAGTATTTGTTGATCAATATTCATTATTTTCCTCTAGTGTTTCCATAATGTATTACGTTCACACCGTCTATGTCAGGTGTCTTACGCCATGGGTCTACTACAATACTATCTTGAGCAAATTTAAGTTCTGAGCCATTACCAGTTGTTATAAAACTAGCCTCTTCACCTGTTGTAGTATGTTCACCATACCAATTTGGTACTGTGTCTAACTGCTCACCGTATGTGATACCAGGATTATGTGCTAATAGATAAACTGCCGGATTGTCTAATACTTCTTGTGTAGGCATATCACCTGTCTGCTCGTCATAATAATGTAGTTCATAACCTGCTTCTTTAATGTAGTGGCCTACCAACATGCTACTAGAGCCTGTTTCGTATGGTACTAGTGGCTTGTATGCTTTACCAACAATAATAACAGGCATTGTAGGAGCCATACCAGCACTTGCTGTATTATCTTCTTCTGCTAGTTCTATAAGTCGTTTAGCCATGTTCTCTGCTTGTACTTCTCTAGAAAGCATCACAGCATCAAACAAGTCATATCCTAAGCCTAGGTTTTCAGCCATCCAACGTAAGGCAATGTTATCACGTGGGTGACAAGCACCTCCGTCTCCCATGCCTGGTTTCATATAACCTGGTCCCATAATACGTCTGTCACTAGCGGCAAGTGCATCACAAACAACTTCTGCGTTTATGTTACCTTGTGCTTCTGCAACGTCTTGTATCATGTTTACAAGTGATACTTTTGCTGATATAAATGTGTTGTAGAAAACTTTAATACATTCACACTCGTCCCATGTTCCAATAATATAACGTGGTTCGTTTTGCATGATTGTTTTGTAGAAATCTACTAGTTCTTTTGCATCGCCGGTTTCGCTACCATCACTGGTACCGATCATCACCATTTCTGGATTAACCATATCCCACTTGACTGTACCCATAGCAATTAAGTATGGATTGTATACAAATCTAGCATTAGGCAATAGAGGAATGAATTCCCGTCTAACAGTACCTGGTAGTACTGTGCTGATAAGGACTATTAATTGTTCGTTGGTTGCTACTTCATTTACTTTACTAAGGATATTTTTAACTATTGTATAGTCAAAATCCTTGTTCGGCAAATGGCTGGTAGGTGCTTTTCCATCATACTGTGGGTCATGCGGTGTAGGTACAGCAACAAAAACAATATCTTGTCCTCTTACTGCATCCTCCATTTCATTAACCATTGTAAAGTTTTCAGGCTCTACAGGGTTAACATCATACCCAACAACATCATGTACTTCGGCAACCATCTCGGCGCAGGCTTGTCCTAACTTACCCACCCCAATGAATCCGATTGAGGCCATTGTATTCTCCTGTGTTGTGTACTGTGAAGTACGCATGTATTTATCATAGAAAAAAACAAGTAAATGGATAAAAAGGGTATTAAGATTAAGTCGCATTTAGCAAAAGGGGCACGGTTTTTGCTACTGTAGTATATAGGTGTAAGTTTTCCCACACCTGGCCTTCGTAAGACATTATATAGCGATAGGAGTCGAGCGGGTGTGGGAATTCTTACACCTTGTCCAACACCAGGAACAAAATTTTGTCCCAATTGATAAATACTCTGTAACACAATTGTAACATAAATGTTGACTAATAGTTGCATTCCACTACAGTGGTAAAGGAACTACAACGTGTGCAGTTTGGTTATACAAATAGGAGAAAGTATCATGGCGAATCCATTAGGAATAGTAGCCAGATTAACTCGTCCATTACGTGACACGGCATCTGACTACTTCGAAAAATTTGACTCAATTATGAAATCTGGTAATATGGAAAACATATTGTCTAGGTTCCCAGTCTGACGTTAATATAAAAAAGGGGCAGTAATTGCCCCTTTTTATAATTCTACACTAGCATTGACAGGTAAACCTGAATCGCCGCTATCTAATATCGCTGTTCTTTGATATAACTTTCTTTAACACATCTAACTTTACCCCTGATAACTTTGCATAATAAATTAATGCATTAGTATCTTTGGGGAAGCAATGTCCTCCGAAACCTTTTTTGCCATCTGGACCTGGTACTTGCATATGACTTTTGCCTATGCGTGGATCGCTTGCTAACATATCTGTAAACTGTTCCCAATCTGGACTAGCACCACTTGCCTCAAACAATTCGTGTATCTCATTAAAGAATGTTACTTTAGTTGCTAACCAACTATTAATAGTGTACTTAATAAGACTTGCTGTAATTAAATCTACTTTATAAGTAGGTACAACTTTAACACTGCTATGTCTGTTATATGCTTTTTCAACTGCATCACAATCTTTCCACTTGCCGCCTAACACTTGCATGTTTGGATTAATAAAGTCTACATGAGCATTTGCTTCTGTGAGGAACTCTGGATTATAAACAATCTTTACTCCAAAGTCTTTCTTCATTTGTGTTAAGTGCTTAGGTGTAATAGTACTCTTAATAACTACTATGCCTTTATAATCTCTATCATATAAGTCGCTTAGTACTTGTCTAACAATACTTACATCACAATCGTCGTGTGTTTCTTGTTGTGCTGTTGGAACGCACACAAATGTAATGCTCGGTTCAAATGCAATTAGATCGTCTACAGTATTTGTGTTAAGTTTAGTATCAACAACAAACTGTTCTACATTTTTGTTGAAGCCTGCAATAACACTGCCTCCAACAAAGCCGGCGCCAATAATACCTAGTTTAAGATTACTTTGGTTCGCCAACGTACCACTCCTTAACTGTACTAACTCTAAACGAACGCCATGCGTCCTTGTCTGTAC
>OBMK010000138.1_pt1 | contig 68820 bp, 64 predicted proteins | sample 1539081 | NCBI WGS metagenome assembly OBMK01 (sample SAMEA3355528, study PRJEB22509) | marine metagenome | biome: marine; feature: river plume; material: water | place: USA | collected 2010-08-07 | depth 0.5 m | reverse complement strand
CATTACCTGGACAGAGAACGAACGCAAGAAAGGGCAGGCTTGGGGGCTCAAAACAATCGAAACATTCCATACTCATGGAACCCCGCCAATCAGCTGAAAAAAGTTAGCTATTTTACGCAAGGGCACGCATAACGATTTCAGATAAATCTGGAGATAGGTCCTGCTGAGATAAAAATGCCAGAGCATCCTGCATTAAGGCCTGCCGGGCTGGGGCATAATGCTGAAACCGCGTCAATGTAAGTCCAAGACGAGCGGCGATCTGCGGATTGCGTTTATCCAATATGGCGAGCTGTGATGCGATAAACTGATAGCCTGATCCATCATCTTTATGGAATTGCCGCGGATTAGCCGCCGCAAATACGCCAAGGACAGACCGAATCTTATTCGGATTTTTTACATCAAACTGACGATGTTCCATAAGCGTAGCAAGCCGCTCCACTGTCCCGCCAATCGGTGATCCAGCTTCTAGGGCAAACCATTTTTCAAGCACCAGAGGCTCTTCTGACCATTTATCATGAAAGGCTGAAAGGGCCGTATCGCGCTCTGGACAATCAAGACTGTTAAGGGCCGCTAAAGCGCCCATAGAAAGGCTCATTACATCTATGCCAGCTTGTGTTGCTGCAACGCCAAGAGATGCGGCATCTTCTGCTGCACAGCCAAGCAGCAATAACCTGTTCTGCAGGCTTCTCTGCGCGGCTGTTTCCAGTTTGTCTGGCACGGCAAGCCGGTCATTGATCTCGTCCTTTAGTGACCGCCCAAGGCTCGCTTGCACATCATGGCGCGCCTGCCAGATGGCGGGCGGGTCTGCGGGCCTATTCTGTTGTTCGCTATCAGCCTGACTAGGAACGCCAAGAGCGAGCGCTTTGAAATCATCGCGAAGCGATGCATCTCCAAGCAACGCCAGAAGAGCATCGGCAAGCTGGCGCTCTGCTGCTTCATCAGCGTTTCCGTTCAGGCGCGCTGTAATATTATGCTGGAACAGGCTCTGCCCGGCTTCATACCGATTAAAGGGGTCTGTATCATGGGCAATAAGATGGCATAGCTCATCACGGCTGATATCAGTAACGAGCCGCACGGGGGCTGAAAACCCGCGCAATAAAGAGGGAACAGATTTAGTGATATCCCCATCGCCTGCCTCAACTGTAATTGTGGCCTCTGCTACTGATAATAAATAGACATGTTCTGTACCAGCAGTTCCGCCATCAATCGTAAAAGAGAGCTGGCGTCCATCTGCTGCAAAAAAGGCAAGGCTTACTGGCACCGGTTGCGGCAGACGCGGCGTTTTGGCAGCTGTCTCTGGTAGGGCCTGCGTCAGGTTCAGTATCAGCGATGTATCCTTCACTGACCGGTTAACGCTCACAGTTGGCGTGCCTGCTTGTGAATACCAGCGCTGGAAGGCCCTTAAATCGCGATTATTTGCATCAGCCATTGCCGCCACAAAATCATCACAAGTAACAGCCTGTCCATCATGCCGGGCAAAATAAAGATCCATGCCGGCACGAAATCCGTCAGCCCCCAGCATTCGGTGCATCATTCTGATAATTTCAGCCCCTTTTTCATAAATCGTAGGGGTGTAGAAATTATTGATTTCTGAATAGCTCTCCGGCCGGATTGGGTGTGCTGTAGGGCTCGCATCTTCTGGGAATTGAACGGCGCGTAATGCAGCAACATCAGCTGCCCGCTTTACCCCCTCATCATGAGTATCAGCGCTAAAGCTCTGGTCACGGAAAACCGTCAGACCTTCTTTTAAGGTAAGCTGGAACCAGTCACGGCAGGTAACCCGGTTTCCTGTCCAGTTATGAAAATATTCATGCGCAATAATAGCTTCGACATTATCCAGATCAGTGTCAGTAGCGGTGCGCTTATCTGCCAGCACAAATTTGCTGTTAAAGATATTGAGCCCTTTATTTTCCATCGCGCCCATATTGAAATGGCTAACAGCGACTATCTGAAAGAGATCAAGGTCATATTCAAGGCCGTAAACATCTTCATCCCATTTCATCGAGCGTTTCAGGCTATCCATTGCATGGCCCGTTAAGTGGCCATTACCCGGCTCAACAAGGATATGTAATGCAACCTGCTTCCCAGATGACGTGGTAAAACTATCTTCAACTCTTTCCAGCGTCCCAGCAACAAGCGCAAATAGATAGGCTGGCTTTGGATGTGGGTCATGCCAGAGCGCATAATGACGCCCTGCATCACACGGGCCTGTTTCAATCAGATTGCCATTACAAAGCAACTCTTGATAGAGACGCGGCGCTTCGATTCGCGTGGTAAATATACTCATGACATCAGGGCGGTCAGGATAATAGCAGATACGCCGGAACCCTTCTGGCTCACATTGCGTGCAAATCATATCGCCTGACGCATAAAGCCCTTCTAGGGCGGTATTAGAGAACGGATCGCATATCGAGGTGACTGTTAGCTTATCGCCTGATTTGAGGCCTGTGATAACCAGACCATCATCGCGCACCTCAACACAACTGTCAGGCAACGGGCCTGCTTCTGTTTCAGCTGAGACAAATGTAAGGGCTCTACCGTTCAGAAACAGCGGCGCAGTGCTCTCAGCTTCAGGAGCATTTCGCAGCGTCATTGTTACGGCAACGCGCGCATGGTCGTCAAAAATCTGAACTGTTAGATCGGTTTTTTGGACCTGCCACGCAAGAGGGCTATAATCCTGACGCCGGATAGGCGCGCTTGCAGATCTAGCTTCCATCGCGCGATGTTGTATAGGCAAGGTCGCAATGTTCAGGGCAATACGGCTTGCCCGGCAAAACAGGCTCACTACAGAAGCCAAATTCAACTTTTTTCGGGTCACCATGCGGCCAAACGCATTTAGAGCGCGACCATTTAATCTGACGCAACGCAAGACGCAAGGGCAGCTCTTTGGTAGATTCGACTATTTTAGGAGCTTTTTTCGCACTAGTTTTGGCGATCGGTGATTGACGCTTTGGCAGTTTCAACCGGTGCGCTTTACCAGCAACAGCATTACGGGTTACGCCTAATTCTTCGCCAATCTGCGAGATAGATAACCCCTTGTCCCAGAGCTTTCTTAATTTTTCAAGACGCTCATCGGTCCAGCTTGTCTCTTCTGCCATTTAATGCCTCATCTCTCTTGGAAGTCCCAGCGCCGTCAACGGTAAATTTGCGAACTCGCATAATGCCCTATTGCACCGCAGGATGCTAGTCAAATGCGCCAATAAATCGGCCAATAAGCTCAAGCTGGTAATCCAGCATGTGTCTGCCTTTATGAACAGGCCGGCCAGAGTCTTCAGCCGCAATCAGCCAGTTTGTTCTATCAGGCACCATAATAATATCACAAACTAGACAATCAGATGCTAAACTATCAATGGGAACAGGATGAGGGTCGTCATCATGCAACCCAACCGAGGTAGCGTTTATGACAATATCATAAGCGCCAAGATCTGCTGTTTCTAGCGTTGTTGTGCCAACCGAAGATTTTGATGTAAACTTACCCGTTAATTCAGCCGTAGCCGCAGCTTTCTGTAAGGTACGGTTCGCAATATCAATATGCGCGCAGCCATGATGGGCAACCGCAACCGCAACCGCCCGCGCAGCACCGCCCGCCCCAAGCAGCAAAACACGCTTGCCCTGCAGCTGATACCCCTCACCTATTAATCCAGCGACAAACCCTTCGCCGTCAAAATTATTACCATAGATTTTGCCGTCATCATCAAATCGGACAGCATTGACAGCGCCTGTTGCACGCGCCCCATCCCCAAGCTCATCACACAGCTCAGCAAGGGCCAGCTTATGCGGTATTGTAACAGCAAGCCCACCAAAATTCTTTAGCCCATTCAGGCCGCGCACAACTGTCTCAAGATGTTCAGGCGGGCAATTTATCGGCACCATAACAGCATCAGTACCATTTTTCCGGAAAATCGGATTAAAGATAGACGGGGCACGCACATGCGCGCTTGGATGGGCAATACAGCCATAAAGCTTGGTTATGCCAGAAATCACAGGCGGGTGGAGCGATAGGCTCTCAGCAGAAACGTCAGTCATTGAACAATAGCCTAGCAAAATAAAATGAAACGCGGTGGCGCAGAATAGCCTACTTAAAACTACCATTCAATAACCAGATGCTAGTCAATAACCAGATGCTAGTGCAATACCAAGCTCACAGACGGGCGAGCTATATCATTAGCGCCTGAAAGGCTTATTCTTCTGATTCAAACTCAAGCGAGGCAGAATTGATACAGTACCGCAATCCGCCCTCTTCTTTGGGTCCGTCAGGGAAGACATGGCCAAGATGGGCCTCGCAATGACTGCAATGGACCTCGGTGCGTGTCATAAATAACGAGCGGTCTTCTTCTGTTTCCACATTTTCATCAACCATCGGTTCAGTAAATGATGGCCAGCCTGAACCAGAATCATATTTCTTTTCTGAATTAAACAGAGCCGCATCACAGCACACGCACCGATAAACGCCAGAGCCATGGCTATCCCAGTACTTGCCGGAAAAAGCCCGTTCGGTTGCATGTTTACGGGTAACATCAAACTGCTCGTCGCTTAGCATCTCGCGCCATTCTGCGTCTGTTTTCTCAATTTTATCGCTCATGCTGCTGCTTTCTTTGCCTGCATTAATTTCCAGATACTATCTAACGTAGCGGGCATGTCGATATGGACAACACCGAGCGCGTCACAAAGGGCTGAAATAACCGCTGGTGGCGCGCCAATAGCACCTGCTTCGCCTGCCCCCTTCACGCCCAGCAAGTTATTCTGGCAGGGTGTGTTGCGGGTATGATTATCTAACATTGGCAGATGGTCAGCACGCGGAAGGGTATAATCCATCAACGAGCCAGAAAGCAGTTGTCCTGTTTCATCATAGGCAAGATGCTCATAGAGCGCCTGACCAACACCTTGAGCTATACCGCCCTGTATCTGACCAAAAAGAGTAAGAGGATTAAGGATATTGCCAAAATCATCCATTGTCGTATAGCGCACAATCTGCGGCACAAAACTCGCCTTATCCACCTCAATTTCAATAATGTGAGAGCCGTAAGGATAGGTTGCCCCGCTTGCCTGATAGTCATTAAACCGGTTGAGCGGGTGAGGCCCATCTTCAGTTGCAGTCAGCCTGACAAGCTCTTCGATAGAAATGCTCTGGTTGGTGCCGGACGCCGTGAAGACGCCTTCGACAAGCCCGACATCAGCGTCATCAACACCAAGATGCTCAGCCGCTAGCTTTTGTGCGTCAACCGCAATAAGACTGGCCGCCTCTGATACAGACGAGCCTAGAACAGATGCCATCTTAGCACCACCTGTTGTGCCGGGAGGGGTACGCAAGCTATCACCTTGAACAACCTTGATTAATTCAGCATCATAGCCAAGACGATCTGAGAAAATCTGGGTTAATGTTGTCAGGTGCCCCTGCCCATTATCCTGTTGCGATGCATAAAGGACAACAGAGCCGTCAGCGGCAAATTCAATATCAACACCGCCGCCGCCGCCTTGTCCGCATTGTTCAAGATACATTGAAAGACCAAGGCCGCGATATTTACCCTGCGCTTCGCTTTCAGCACGCCGCCCTGCAAAGCCTGCAACATCTGCTTTTTCGATAACCTCATCGAGCAGCCCTGGCATATCGCCAGAATCAACTGCGCCGCCCTCAACCATCTTATAGGGGATCTGTTCAGGCTTAATAAGATTTCGGCGACGCAATTCAAAGCGGTCGATAGATAATTCTGCTGCAATATGGTCCATCAGACGCTCAAGCAGATAATTAGCTTCGGGGCGCCCTGCCCCGCGAAACGCATCTACAGCCGGTGTGTTGGTCACGATGCCGCGCACACGCATACCGACAGTCTGAATATCATAGGGGCCTGTAAGAGTACGGGTTGCCGATAAGGTTGGAATATAGATACCAAAATTGGATAACCAAGCGCCCATATTCGCATGCACAGAGACTTCCATTGCAAGGATTTTGCCTGTTTCATCAACAGCTGCCCATGCTTTGGTCCGGTTATCCCTGCCATGAACATCTGAAAGGAAGGCTTCGGAGCGTTCCTGTTGCCAGCGCACGACCCTCCCTAACTTGCGCGCTGCCCATGCAACGCAGAGCTGTTCAGGGTGCAAGAAAATCTTATAGCCAAAGCCGCCCCCTACATGTCCGGTAAGAACCCGAAGCTCTTCATCTTTCATGCCGAGCGCTATGGCAATCTGTTTTGCCAGTGGCGCCGGTCCTTGTGAGGGAAGCCATAAGGTGAGCTTTTCCCCATCAGGCTGTGCAACCACAGGGCGGGTTTCAAGAGCGCTCGCCAGAAGACGGCTATTCACAACATCAACCGCGACAATTTTATGCCCGTCAGCCTTGGCAGCTGCAATGCCTGCACGCGCGCCATCCAGATCGCCAGAGGCCCAGTCGAAAACTACATTATTTGGATAGCAGTCATAAAGCTGTGGCGCATCATCTTCTAGGGCGGCATAAACATCGCACACCGCAGGCATACTATCATAGTCAGCCTCAATCAGCTCAATAGCATCCATAGCTTGCTGGCGTGTTTCAGCCACAACCATTGCAGCAATGTCACCAGCATAACGCACAATATCGGCAATCATTGCTGGCTTTGTTGTCCGCGGAATTGCGGTGCCATCACTATTATCAACATATTGCTGACAATGAATTTCACCCACATTATCAGCCGCCATGTCGGCATGGCTTGCGGCCATGATAACGCCAGGGGCTGTTGCAGCAGCGCTGATATCAAGGGAGGTCAGAACAGCATGCGCATAAGGAGAGCGCAGAAACGCAACAGCATAGCCCTCGCCCGGCAACTCATCATCAGTATAGCGTCCCTGTCCGATAAGCAGGTCTTTATCTTCAACCCGCTTTACAGATTGTCCAATACCAAATTTCATAGCGGTCTCCTTCTTCGTTTCACCAGCAGAATACCAGCCAAACTGTTAAACCATATAGTCTGATTTAACAGGTCTCGACCAGCTTTCAATAGCCTTTTCCAAAAACCTGCCATGCAGATGAAATTCTATAAATCGTGGTAAGCCAGCATAACAGGCCAAATATGACAGCTATCACGCCAAACCATTCCGGAAACAGCAGAATAAGACCCAAAATAGCACTTGTTTCTGTCCCCTCAACCAGTCCGCCAAGATAGAAAAAACTTTTCGTCCCCCGCACCTCAGTCGAAATACCACGTTTTGCAGCAACAATAGCAAAAGCCAGAAAACTGGTTCCCGTGCCAACAAAACTTACAATAAGAAAGGCTGCGGCAAGACTATCTTCGGGGCGCGACAGCGCAAAAGAGAATGGCAGTAAACTATAAAACAGGAAATCGGTCACAATATCCAGAAACCCGCCAAAATCAGATGGCAGCGTAAGCCGCGCAACTGCGCCATCAAGCCCATCACATATCCTGTTCAGGGCCAGCAGGGCAATCGCAATATGATAAAACCCAAACGCAGTAGCCACACACGCAAAGCCCCCCACAACACCTCCGGCTATCGTAACCATATTTGCTGAAATACCGCAGGCAACCAGCGGCCGCGCCACACGGCTTAGAAGACGATCAAGAGGGGGGCGTAGATAAGCGTCAAACATACAAATAGCCTAGTGTTGCGGGGCTGAGAGAGGCGCCAAAGACGCCAAAACTGTCTCTCCAACGAGAATGCGCTGGCCTACTGTTACCTTAATGTCGAACTGCGCCGGCACAATAATACTTAACCGTGCATGAAAAAGGCTCACCCCGATTTTCTCATTGCCTGTGAGCCGCTGGCCCTCCTGAACAAACCCCATAAGCAGGCGGGCATAGCTATCACCATGCTGGATAAATCCAATGTGATGACCTGAATCTGTTTCAAAGATGAATTCACGCCGTGCCGCATTTGACATCTGAGCGCCGTCTTTGCCTGTCTTAAACACGCCGGCAAACCAAATAACGCTATCAACAATACCTCTGACAGGGGCAGATTGGAGTTGCGATGAAAAACTACCTGCACGCAGGCAAATAACAGTCACCTCATCGCCGTCAACGTTAAGAGCCCCTGTATCTACAGATAAGATAGTGCCATCAACAGGTGCCCGCACATAATCATCATCTGGTTGAGACACGGGCGCAAGAGGGCGCAACAAAACGGCCAGATAGAGAAAACCGGCAAACCCAATAATGCCAAAAGGTAACCAAACAGCTGTCAGGCATCCGACAATTGTTCCAGCCGCTGCCAGCAGCCGCCATTCAGGCCGATTTGACGGGAATAGCGTCGTATCATCATCGCTCATTTATTTCTACCTTATAACCTCACTTCCCTATCAGCTTATTGCTAACGCAATGGCCTATCAGCTTATTGCTAGCGCAAGGGCATTACTGGGCCGCATCAGTCTGTTTTAGGAAGCGCAAATATCTGGGTTGGGAAAATCAGGTCAGGGTTGTTAATCCGTGCCTTATTCCGGTTTACAATATCAAGATAACGTATCCCATTTCCGTATGTCCGGTAGGCAATACGCCACAGCATATCGCCTTTTTGAATGACAACCATTTCAGACCCATCACGCCCAATTTCCAGCTGAGCCGGCATAACCTCAAAGCCTGTTTTTGCAATCGCCTCTGACTCCTTATCAAGAAGCAGTGCTGTTAGCATGACAGGGGCATTCCCAAGTGATGAGCTGTCGATTATCGCCTGCCAGGTGCCAGCATCTGTTACCTCTACAGGTCCAAAGCTAAGCCTGCCAAGCGTTCCCGCAACAGCTATACCTTGCTTTGCCATACCCTTAATCCGCAAGGAGGTCGTCCCAGCCCATGATAGCGTACCGATATATATCTCTGGGGCTGCAACAAGAACATCATCAACCGTAACCGTGGCTGTGTCGCTGCGCGCTAGCTCTTTTGGTGCCTGAAGCAAGGCAACAACAGCATTATCTGTCATTGGCACAAGCGCAACAAGCGGCGTGTCATTCTCAGTCGCAGATAGCTCAACCAAAATGGCACGCTCAGCGCGCTGGGTTGTGCCATCAAGACGGGTCATTTCTGCAATAATAAGATGTTTTCCGGGGCTCAGCGGTTTATCAACGACAGCAACCCATTCGCCTTGGCTATTAGCAGATGACTGAGTGAGCAACTGGTCGTTTTCGAACAGAGTAACAGTGCTTTTCGTGTCTGCTAGTCCGGCAAAAACCGCTGACCCGTCTGGGCCAATGCGCGCCACATCAATCGTCGGCATAACAATAGCGGGCAATACCTCTTCGGTCTTACTTGTTGCGGCCGGCTGTTCTGCGGCTGGCTGCTCTGCGGCTGGCTGCTCTGCGGCTGGCTGCTCTGCGGCTGGCTGCTCTGCGGCCTCGTTACTCTTCGCACTGAGTTCAGGCTGGGCAATACGGGCTGCCTCTGTTTTCTCAAGCTCAGAAATGTCTTCGCTTGTTTGCAGGAAAAACCAAGTTGTTGCAATCGCAGCCAACCCGCCACCTAACAATAAGATGATAGCGATAAAGAGGCGCATAGAAATAGCCTTTCTTTTATAAGTGCTTGCCAAGAAGCATTCTAATGCTACAGTCGAATTTCTGAAAACACAATCACCTCTGGCTAGGAGAGTTTCTATGTCATGTCTTTGTATCTTTGCTGGCGCATCTGCTGGCTCTCGTTCCTCGTACAGTGAAAGCACGTCAATGCTCGGCAGGACGCTTGGCGCGCGTGGATATCAGTTTGTTTATGGTGGTGGACGCACCGGCCTGATGGGGGCTTTTGCGACTGGCGCCATTGAAACTGGCGGCCATGTTACCGGCATTATTCCTGATTTTCTTGACTCACGCGAAGTCGGCCACAGAGATGTCCAATCGCTTCAAATTGTGAGCTCTATGCATGACCGTAAAGCAAAAATGTATGAAATGGCTGACGGCATAATCATTCTGCCCGGCGGTCTTGGCACTCTTGATGAACTTATGGAAGTGCTCACCTGGAACCAGCTTGGCCTGTTAAGCACACCGCTCTTCTTTCTGGATACTGAAAGTTTTTGGCAGCCTCTATTTAGATTGCTAGACCATGCTGATAATGAAGGATTTGTTCATTCGCGTAAAATGGGCACGCTTCATCAGCATGAAAATGCCGATGAGCTAGCAGAGATTATTGAGAACATTCTTCCCCCCCGCCGGTAAATACTTTTCTCAATGCGGTATGGCAAAGACATAAATAAGCGCGATTCACGTGATATCTGCGCGAGTAGCTCTTGCGTATCGCCCCCTAGATGAGTAAAAAAAGCTCATCAATCTTTACTCGTTCTAACCATAAGCGTCCGTGTCCTCCTTTTCAGGACTGACCGGCCGTTGCCCCGGGGGATATCATGGGAAAAATCAAGGTTAAAAATCCTATCGTTGAGATGGATGGGGATGAAATGACCCGTATCATCTGGCAGAAAATCAAAGACAGTCTTATTCATCCCTATCTTGATGTTGATTTAAAATATTTTGATCTCGGTATGGAAGCACGCGATGCAACAGATGACCAGATAACTGTGGATGCCGCTAATGCCATCAAAGAACATGGCGTTGGTGTTAAATGCGCGACCATCACACCTGATGAAGACCGCGTAACAGAATTTGACCTGAAGCGGATGTATAAATCACCAAACGGCACCATCCGGAACATTCTGGGCGGTACAGTATTCCGTCAGCCGATTATCTGTAATAATGTCCCCCGCCTTGTGCCGGGTTGGACAAAGCCGATTGTCATTGGCCGTCACGCCTTTGGTGACCAATACCGTGCAACAGATATGAAGGTTGAGGGCGCAGGAACGCTCACCCTGTCCTTCCAGCCTGCAGATGGCAGTGAAGCAACAACCCATACTGTCTATGACTTCCCGGATGGCGGCGTTGCAATGGCAATGTATAATCTGGACGAGTCCATTCGCGGCTTTGCCCGTGCTTGTATGAATTACGGCCTTGATCTGGGCTGGCCCGTTTATCTGTCAACCAAGAACACAATCATGAAGATCTATGATGGCCGCTTCAAAGACATCTTTGAAGAAGTGTTTCAGGCAGAATATAAAGACAAGTTCGCTGCAGCTGGCATCACTTATGAGCATCGTCTTATCGATGACATGGTTGCTTGTGCAATGAAATGGGATGGCGGTTTTGTCTGGGCATGTAAAAACTATGATGGTGATGTTCAGTCTGACACAGTTGCCCAAGGCTTTGGCTCACTTGGCCTGATGACATCTGTTCTGATGACACCAGACGGTAAAACTGTTGAAGCTGAAGCAGCACATGGGACGGTCACCCGTCACTATCGTCAGCATCAGCAGGGTAAACAGACATCAACAAACCCGATTGCCTCTATCTTTGCATGGACGCGGGCGCTGTCTTACCGCGCGAAGTTCGATGATACACCAGAAGTTGCTAGCTTTGCTGAAACAGTAGAGCGTGTTTGTATCGAAACTGTTGAAAAGGGCCAGATGACAAAAGATCTAGCGCTGCTTGTCAGCCCAGACCAGCCGTTTTTGTCAACAGATGACTTCCTGAACGCTATTGATGTAAATCTGCAGAAAGCCATGGCGTAACAGGCACAAAACACCGAAAGGCTGTTATCTCTTATAACAGCCTCGCAAACCATAAAAAGGCAGGCGAAAGCCTGCCTTTCTTCTATTTATCTACCTATGCGGCCCTATGACCGTAAGCCCCTGTAACCGAAGGGAGTTGGGAGGTTTAGCCCGCCGCCAGAACAGCCTGACGCACCGCATCAACAGCGTCTGCTGCTGCGTTTGCATTCGGGCCGCCAGCTTGCGCCATATCAGCCCTGCCGCCGCCGCCTGCCCCGCCAAGCGCTGCTGAGCCGGCCTTTACCAAGGCAACAGCATCCATCTGTCCTATCAGGTCATCGGTAACCGATACCACGATCGAGGCTTTGCCGGCATCAGTTGCCACAAGACAGATAACAGTGCCAGACGCATTAGAGCGCATCGCATCGGCCATTGCTTTCAGCTCACGTGCCGGTGTGTCATCCAACACCTTGCCCCGATAACTGATATTCCCCAGCATTTCGCTGTCATTATCATCAGCTCCGCCAGTCGCAAGCTTTTGGCGCAGGCTTGATATTTCCCGCTCCATTTTGCGTCTATCATCAAGCAATTGCTCAAGCCGACCTTCCAGCTGATCCGGGGATGCTTTGAGAATCTGTGCCGCGCGCGATAATGTTGCATCACGTCCTGCAAGATAAGCAAGCCCATATGCGTGCGTTACAGCCTCTATCCGGCGGACCCCACCAGCAACAGCTGATTCGGATATCACCTTTAATAACGCAATATCGCCGGTGTGAGCGACGTGAATCCCGCCACAAAGTTCAACAGACCACGCTGATTTTCCCGAAATATCTGAGGCGCCGCCCATGGAAACAACACGGACTTCATCGCCATATTTCTCACCAAACAAAGCAAGTGCGCCTTCTTTAACAGCCTCATCAGGCGTCATAAGTCTGGTTGAGACATCACTATTCATCCGGATACGCGCATTAACGATATCCTCAACAGCTGAAATTTCTGCGGCGCTCATGGCAATCGAATGGCTAAAATCAAACCTCACTCTATCTGGTGCAACAAGTGAGCCTTTCTGAGCAACATGCTCACCCAACACAATCCGAAGTGCCTCATGCAGCAAATGTGTTGCACTGTGATTAGCGCACAAAGATGTCCGGCGCGCCTCATCCACAACAAAACTCACCGGCATATCGGTTTCAAACTGTCCTTTATCAACCGTCACATGATGCAGGAACAGACCAGCGGCTGTTTTCTGGGTATCGGTTACATGACCCAAAACTTCACCACTCTGCACAAGCCCTGTATCGCCCATCTGCCCGCCCGACTCGCCATAAAACGGTGTCTGGTTCGTCACCAACAAACCACTTTCACCCACGCCAAGATGGCTCACTTCTGCGCCGTCTTTCACAATGGCGTTTACAACAGCTTCAGATGACAGACGTGAATACCCCAGAAACTCGGTTGCGCCATGCCTATCCGCAAGCTCGAACAAAATACGCTCATCTGCCTTGCTGCCTGACCCGGACCAGGCCGCCCGCGCTGCCTCTTTCTGCGCTTTCATGGCAGAATCAAAGCCAGCAATATCAACCTGCCAGTCATATCCGCGCATGAAATCTTCTGTTAAATCAAGCGGAAACCCATAAGTATCATAAAGTTTAAAGGCTGTTTCACCCGATAATGTTCCGCCCGATGCCTTGCCCTCAACTTCGGTTGTAAGAATTTTCAGGCCGCGCGCCAGAGCTTCTTTAAAACGTGCTTCCTCGAGCTTTAATGTTTCTGAGATCAAGGGCTGAGCGCGCACAAGTTCAGGATAATGCCCGCCCATTTCCCGCACCAAAGCCGGAACCAGCTGGAACATGACCGGGTCATCACAGCCTAATTGATGAAGATGCCGCATCGCCCGCCGCATGATGCGTCTAAGGACATAGCCGCGTCCTTCGTTTGATGGCAACACGCCATCAGCAATCAGAAAGCCAGCAGACCGAAGATGATCTGCTACAACACGGTGAGAGACATTTTTGGGACCATCGGCATCGGTGTTCGACGCATCAGCCGACGCTTCGATGAGCGCACGCATCAAATCAATATCATAATTATCATGGGTGCCTTGCAACACCGCAGCAATACGCTCAAGCCCCATACCGGTATCAATAGATGGCCGCGGCAAATCTAACCGCCCGCCCTCTGTCTGCTCATACTGCATGAAAACCAGATTCCAGATTTCAATAAATCTGTCACCATCCTCATCAGGTGAGCCCGGAGGTCCCCCAAAAATATGAGGGCCATGGTCGTAAAATATTTCAGAACAGGGACCACAGGGACCAGTATCCCCCATCGACCAGAAATTATCAGTCGTTGAAATCCGAATAATACGGTCGTCAGACAAACCGCCAATTTTGCGCCACAACGCTGCTGCCTGCTCATCTTCAGAATAAACCGTGACAATAAGCTTATCTTTATTCAGGCCAAGCTCACCGGTTACTAATTGCCAGGCATTGTGAATTGCCTCTTCCTTGAAATAATCGCCAAAGCTGAAATTACCCAGCATTTCAAAAAAGGTGTGATGGCGCGCCGTATAACCAACATTTTCAAGGTCATTATGCTTGCCACCTGCCCGTACACATTTCTGGGATGACACAGCGCGCGTATAATCGCGATTTTCAAGACCTGTAAATACATTCTTGAACTGCACCATTCCAGAATTGGTGAACATCAAAGTTGGATCATTTTGCGGAACAAGCGGACTAGACGCCACTTCGGCGTGCCCATTACGCACAAAATAATCAAGAAACATAGAGCGAATATCGTTAACGCTTGTCATGGAAGACCTTCTTTTCGGGTATGCAAAAGGAAACGCTAAACTGCGCATTGTCTTATTTACGAAAACAAGCGCCCCTTTGTCCAGAACCCTTATATCAGAACTGTTATAAAGATGCAGAGATAGCGTGATACAAAAAGAGCCCTTTTTTTGTCTGCAGAGATGCAGGTTAAAAAGGGCTCTTTTATAAAGATATAAATCAGCTCGTCAGAAATCTGCTTTTACCAACAATTCCTGCCGCAGATAATGTGGTTATTTATCATCCTCATCAGCGATAACATTATCCAGCATCTGTTCCTGAACAAGTCCTGCGTTCTGGCGAATAGCTGCTTCGATTTCTCCGGAAATCTGGGGGTTTTCTCTCAAGAATGTCTTCGCATTCTCACGCCCCTGACCAATACGCTGAGGACCGTAGGAAAACCACGATCCTGACTTCTCAACCAGACCTGCTGCGACGCCCAAATCAAGTATCTCACCCATTTTGGAAATACCTTCACCATACATAATATCAAATTCAACTGTACGGAATGGCGCAGACACCTTATTTTTAACAACCTTGACGCGGGTCTGATTGCCAACAACTTCTTCACGATCCTTAATCGCGCCAATCCGGCGAATATCAAGTCGCACAGATGCGTAGAATTTAAGAGCATTACCGCCAGATGTTGTTTCTGGACTTCCAAACATCACACCAATCTTCAGTCTGATCTGGTTAATAAAGATAACCAGACAGTTCGAGCGTGCAATTGACGAGGTAAGTTTGCGTAACGCTTGGCTCATCAGGCGCGCTTGCAAACCAACATGCGTATCACCCATTTCACCTTCTAATTCAGCCCGTGGTACCAATGCGGCGACCGAATCAACGACCAGCACATCAATTGCACCAGACCGCACAAGCGTGTCGGCAATTTCGAGTGCCTGTTCGCCAGCGTCAGGCTGAGAGATAAGTAATTCATCAAGATTAACGCCAAGTTTGCGGGCATAACCCGGGTCAAGAGCATGCTCGGCGTCAACAAAGGCGCAATTACCGCCCTTTGCTTGTGCTTCTGCAACCGCATGCAATGCCAGCGTTGTTTTACCGGATGATTCTGGACCGTAAATTTCGACAATCCGGCCTTTGGGAAATCCGCCAATGCCAAGGGCAATATCAAGCCCGAGTGAGCCGGTCGAGATAGATTGTATATCAACAACACTATCACTCTGGCCAAGCTTCATAACAGAGCCTTTGCCGAACGCCTTTTCAATTTGTCCAATTGCGGCGTCTAATGCCTTGGTCTTATCATCTGAGTTCATTTTAAAATCCACGAGTTCTGCAGCCATTTGCGTCTCCATCTTGCATAGTCTGTTACAGCTGTCCACAGTCAGACAGAATGATTCAGAAATTACGGTCCCACAGGATATTAAATGGGAATTGAAATCCCTTTATGGTCCTGTTTTGTTCTCATTGCAAGAATATATTCACCTTTTGTTCTGTTTTTGTTTCAAAGCTTCCTTTCTGTTATAACAGAGGCACGTTTTTATTCGTTGGAGGGCCACTATCGCTTACCTCAGGGTGCGCACCGCCCTGCCCTGTTAGCCAGAGTGGCGGGTGCGACAGCTAATCAGCAATTGGGGAATTTTATTCTGAAATGAGCGCCATCTGTATCGACAGGGTCAACCACTTCCAATATCCCCCCCCAGCTATTGGCAAGCATTGCGGCAGCCGGCAGGCCATGGCCCCGATTATGCCCCGCCTTTGTTGAAAATCCACTTTGCAGAATCTGGCTAAAATTATCTTTGCTGATGCCGGGGCCATTATCGATGACGTTAAGCCATACTTCATCGTCAGAATTGCGGCTGAGCGTTAAGGTAATTTTTGGTAATTTCCGGCTATCAGCCGATTCTGTGCATGATGCATAGCCAAGCATATTCATTGCCTCAGCTGCGTTTCGCAGAAGCTGCATCAGAACACGGCGTAACCGGTGGGGATGGAATGATATTCTCTTAACCGGCTCCGGCGCAGGCGGTATCACCTGCCGCTCAGACATGAATATGGCATCTGCTGTGTAATCTGGTAGCTGGGTGATTTTATTTTCTAAGCTGATATCGACATCATCACCAACGACAAGCTGAAAAAACGTCTGCTGGCTGACTAAGAAGGTAAAAAATTCATCATATGTCACGCGTAGACCTGCGTTCGAGTGCGTTACAGGTTCAGCAATTTCTTGAACAATGCCCGCGGCAAGCTGCAAATTATCCTGCAAAAGCTGAATTTTTCGCACATATTCCGGAACTGTCGATAGATCATTCATCAACTGGTCGCAATGAATGGTCAGCACCATCAAACAATTATTTAGATCATGAGTAATTTGATGGATATGACGTTCGTCATTCCAATGACTGTGAGGCTGTTCATGTTTGTCCGTTCTGGTCATAACTTTTGCCTGTGGCTCTTGTACCGCCAACGCCATAAGACCGAAACCGATGAGAAAGTTTTCCTTAGCTTTAATTTTTATAATATTTTTCTATTATAAAGTGTATTTTACTTTACGCGTAGTAATGGTACGGAGCAAGCCTTTAGGTAAAAGATAAATGATTCGTCACAGAAGCGTTATAGCCACCAACGCTATTGTGAGGCTCGGCAGGTTATCGGCGTAAGGCTCGGCAAATTATCAGCCGAACTAGTCATCCCGGTGGACACGTTCCATACGTTCATGCATTTCCTGCGCATGGACCGTCATTGAGGCAATCGGACGGGCTTCCAGACGCGAAAGGCTAATTGGCTCGTCAGTTTCACTGCAATAGCCGTATGTTCCATCATCAATGCGGCGTAGCGCAGATTCAATTTTCTGGATGAGCTTGCGTTCACGGTCACGCGTCCGCAGGTCAAGCGCAGCATTGCTTTCGATTTGCGCCCGGTCCATCTGATCAGGCTTATGCAGGCTTTCAGTGGAGAGATTGTTTATAGTCTGATTGGCTTCATCCAATAGCTCAGTGCGCCAGCGTATCAGTTTCTGCCGGAAATATTCGCGCTGATTCGGGTTCATAAACTCTTCATCCTGCGATGGCTGATACCCATCAGGCAGAATAACAGGCTCGATTACAGCATCTTTTTCAGAAGTATTACCACTCATGAACGTTCCACTCCATACGAAGAGACCCATATTGGCGTCATCCTAGAGGGTGGGTGATACGTCAAAGAAGACTCTGTTTCAAGTCTTTCATTCTGTTTTTCCTACCCATTAGCATTATTTTTGCTGTTCTTGGCAAACGTCAGGATTTTTCTAGGTTTTCATTATAGTTTAACGCCCTTTTTCTTGGTCTAAAAACCCTTCATCTCCCCTAATAAATCGTTAATCACGCATATGTGATTTGCCTTAAACAGGCCTTAGCGACGATACCTATCACATCAGCCAGCAGCGGTTCGGTTTAACGCCGAAAAGCCGGAAAATACGCCGGATAACAACCATATTGCTGGTCGCAAGGTACAAGGTTTTAAGAAAGGATTTTTGCTGTGAATATTTTGATTGTAGAAGACGACCCGGTTATTGCAGATGCCATTGGCATGATTTTAACACAAGCAGGATATTACCACGTTCATGCGCGCACAATTGAAGCCGCGCTGAGTGAGTTAAATTACAGCCAGGTTGATGCCGTATTGCTCGATTTAAATCTGCCTGATGGTGATGGGACACGCCTTGCACGGCTTATTCGCAAAAATCACGTTCCGGCACCTATTCTGGTTGTATCTGGCAATAGCCATGTTGATGACCGCATCACAGCCCTTGGGGCAGGTGCGGATGGGTATCTTACCAAGCCATTTGATAGATTTGAGCTGCTAGCTCACCTTGAAGCCATTATTCGGCGCGCAAACGGCCATAGTTCAGCGCAGATTTCAATCGGCAATATGACCATTGATATCGACCGTAACTTGGTGACGATTAATGATGATTTTGTCCCATTGACACAGAAGGAATATCAGATTGTGCACCTTCTTGGGATGCGGAAAGGGGCTGTCTTGAGCAAAGATGCCTTTATCTCTCATATCTATGGCGGAATTGATGAGCCGGAAACAAAGATAATTGACGTCTTTATCTGCAAATTACGGCGTAAATTACGGAAAGCCGGTTTGCAGGATGCCAAAATTGATACGATTTGGGGTCAGGGCTATATGCTGCGTAATCAAGATATGCCAGAGCGTGCTATCGCCTGCTAACCTGCCACCCACCACATGTTTTCTCCCGAAGCACCCCCTTTTTTACCGAAGGGGGTGTTTTCGTATTCCGCCATGCCCACCCCGCAGAAAACAAACCCTACAGAAAGCAACCTCCACACAAAGCAACCTCTTGGCTCTTTCTATCGGATATCTTTATGTTTAGGATAAGGCGCGTGCCGGAGCATGAAACCGCTTTGCCTGCTAGCGTAATGTGCCCACGCTAAGGTAAAAACAGACAGGAATAATGAGCGTGATATTTATTGATGTAAGTGTTGGTGATTTTGTGCGTCATCCGGACCGGCCTGATTGGGGGGTTGGTCAGGTGCAGTCTGTTATCGGTGCCAGAATTACGGTTAATTTTGAACATGAAGGCAAAAAGCTTATCAATGCAGAACTGATTAATCTTGAACCTGTCGCAGACAAGATAGATTAAGCCAGAAACCGATTATTATGGTGCGTCATTTTTCGCCATTTTGTTAAGTGTAAAACGTGATTAAGACTGTTGCGAGTTAGCGCGATATATCGCACACTTTACCATGGTCATGCAGGGACTGTATGACATTATGGCTTTGGGGAATAAAAGCATGCCAGAATCAGTCTTTCCAGAAGACGGAACACCCCCGCCTGAACAAGGCCGGCAAGGCAAAAAACGTGGTCCTAAAGGAAAGCCTAAAGGTCGGATGGTGATCCCAGAGGCACGCGCTACTATCGCCGCGTTGCTAGGCACTATCCCGCTGCGCCGCGACCAGCTGATTGAGTATCTTCATATCATCCAAGATGAATATGGCCATCTATCAGCAGCTCATCTTGCTGCTCTTGCCGATCTGATGAAGCTCCCCATGGCAGAAGTCTGGGAAGTTGCTAGTTTTTATGACCATTTTGACCTTGTAAGCGAAGGCATGGAAGCGCCGCCTGCCCGCACAATCAGGATCTGTACGTCTCTGTCTTGTATGATGCAAGGCGGCGAGGCGTTATTGCAGAAAATGCAGTCAATGCGAAGCGAAGGCAAAATTGACGCTGATGTGCGCTTTGTGCCAGCACCCTGTCTTGGGGCTTGTGATGTTGCCCCGGCCGCCGCAGACGGACATCATCTTGTTGGCTATGCAAATACCGACAATCTGATGCGGGTAATTACCACTGGCACACCCCATGATATACCTGATTATATTGGATTTACGGCGTATCGGGCAGCAGCAGGATATGCCCTTATTGAGGCGCTGAACGCTGCAACAGATGATGCGCATGCTGAAATGGTAAGCGGTTTGATGAGCACCTTATCAGATGCGGCGTTACGTGGGCTTGGCGGGGCAGGATTTCCCACCGGACGCAAATGGTCCATTGTAGCAGGATATGATGGGCCGCGCTTGATGGCTGTTAATGGTGATGAAGGTGAGCCAGGCACCTTTAAAGACAGATATTACCTGTCATCTGACCCGCATAGAATGCTTGAAGGTGTCCTGCTAGCATCGCACATGGTTGGCATTACCAAATGCTATCTTTATATCCGCGATGAATATCCTGAAATCATTGCCTTACTTACCAAAGAATTAGCGCTTCTTGAGGCGTCTGGTCTGCTTGGCTCGTTGGAAATTGAGCTAAGACGCGGCGCAGGCGCTTATATCTGCGGCGAAGAATCAGCGATGATTGAGAGTATCGAGGGAAAGCGCGGCCTGCCGCGTCACCGCCCGCCTTATGTTGCTGAGCGGGGTCTTTTTGACCGTCCAACATTGGTGAATAATGTTGAAACGCTGTTCTGGGTGCGCGATATCCTAGAGCGCGGGGCTGACTGGTATAATGACCAGGGGCGTGAGGGACATCCGGGCTTCCGGACATATTCGGTCTCCGGCCGGGTTGCACAGCCTGGACTTGTGACAACTGGCGCTGGCGCTACTGTGGCAGAGTTAATCGAAGCTTGTGGCGGCATGGCTGACGGGCATGAGTTTAAAGGCTATCTTCCGGGTGGTGCCTCTGGCGGCATCCTGCCAGCGCATCTTGCAGATGTTCCTCTGGATTTTGGCGGTAAACTAGCTGAGCTTGGCTGTTTTGTTGGCTCGCACGCCATTGTTGTTCTGTCTGATAAGGATAATATGTGGAAGGCAGCCACCAATCTGTTGCAATTTTTTGCGCATGAAAGCTGTGGTCAATGTACACCCTGCCGTTCAGGGACCGAAAAGGCTGTTAGCCTGATGACATCTGATGCCCCCGACACAGCGCTTCTTGGTGAGCTTGCAGATATAATGGCAGATGCCAGTATTTGCGGGCTAGGACAGGCCGCCTCCAACCCGCTGATAAGCGCAATGACCCACTTTCCCGGCGACATCCCTGATGCCGCCTCTGAAACATAGGACGTGACCCATGGCACAGGCTCCTGAAACCAAAAATGTTACCTTCACCCTTGATGGCAAACAGGTAACAGCGCCGCACGGCACCACTATCTGGCATGTTGCGCGCGACGCTGATATTGATATTCCCCATCTATGTTACAAGGATGCGGACGGCTACCGGGCAGATGGGAATTGCCGGGCATGCATGGTTGAAATCGACGGTGAGCGGGTACTTGCAGCATCCTGCCAGAGAGTCGCCACGGACGGGATGATTGTTCACAGCGCCACTGAACGGGCAACCAAAGCACGTGCAATGGTGATGGAATTATTGGTTGCGGATCAGCCGCGCCGCACAGACTCGCACGACCCCTCATCCCAGCTTTGGCATTATGCTGAAGAACAACAGGTTGACCATAGCCGGTTTCCGGGCAAAAAAGCGCCCCATCCCGATAGCTCTCACCCTGCTATTGCGGTGAATATGGATGCCTGTATCCAATGTAATTTATGTGTGCGCGCCTGCCGCGAAGTTCAGGTAAATGACGTTATCGGACTGGCAGGGCGCGGCGCTGATGCGCATATCATATTTGATTTTGGTGATGATATGGGCGCCTCTACCTGCGTTGGCTGTGGTGAATGTGTTCAGGCCTGCCCAACAGGGGCATTAATGCCAAAAACCGTTCTTGACGATAGTCAGAAACTTGCCATTACACCGGATAAGCAGGTTGCGTCAGTCTGTCCGTATTGCGGGGTTGGCTGCCAGCTAAATTTCCATGTGAAGGGCGAAAAAATTGTTGCTGTGACGGGGCGAGAAGGCCCTGCCAATAAAAGCCGTCTTTGTGTGAAAGGCCGTTATGGTTTTGACTATATTGATAACCCGCAACGCCTTACCGTGCCGCTTATCAGGCGCGATGATGTGCCTAAATCAGCCTCACTCCCCTTTGATCCAGCAACCCCGCTTACCCATTTCCGCGAAGCAAGCTGGGATGAAGCCCTAACGCGTGCCGCCAGCGGATTTTCAGATATCAAACAAGCGCATGGCGCATCCGCGCTTGCCGGTTTTGGTTCTGCCAAAGGCACAAATGAAGAAGCCTATCTGGTTCAAAAGCTTGTGCGCCAAGGGTTTGGCACCAACAATGTCGATCATTGCACAAGGCTGTGCCATGCCTCTTCGGTAGCTGCCCTGCTTGAAAATATCGGCTCAGGCGCTGTAACAGCCTCTTTTTCACAATGTCTTCATTCTGATGCTATTATCGTGATTGGGGCTAACCCGACGGTTAACCATCCTGTTGCTGCCACCTTTATCAAAAACGCTGCACAAGGTGGGGCTGACCTATTTGTGTTTGACCCGCGCGGACAGGCGTTGGATAGGTACGCCACCGACTCCCTCAATTTTACCCCCGGCGCTGATGTCGCGCTGTTGAATGCCATCTTGCATGTGATCATTTCAGAAGACCTGTATGACAAAGAGTATGTTGCCACTCACACCGAAGGGTTTGACGCGCTAAAAAGCCAGACAAAAGCAACCTCTCCTGAAGCAATGGCGCCTATCTGCGGCATTGAGCCAGACAAGATTCGCAAAGTTGCCCGCACCTTTGCTGCTGCCAAAGCCGGGATGATTTTCTGGGGTATGGGCGTATCGCAGCATACCCACGGAACCGATAATGCGCGCTGTCTTATCTCGCTTGCGTTGCTCACAGGAAATGTTGGCAAACAAGGGGCTGGCCTGCACCCCCTTCGGGGCCAAAATAATGTGCAAGGCGCATCGGATGCTGGTCTGATTCCGATGTTTTTCCCAGACTATAAATCCGTCTCAGATGATGATGTTCGCACAAAATACGAAAATCTCTGGGAGGCCTCCCTCGATGCCGAAAAAGGGCTGACTGTCGTTGAAATTACAGATGCGGCTTATGATGGGACAATCAAGGGTATCTATGTGATGGGAGAAAATCCTGCCATGTCTGACCCTGACCAGAATCATGCACGGGCCGCACTCGCCAGGCTTGACCATCTGGTTGTTCAGGATATTTTCCCTACCGAAACAGCAGCATTTGCCGATGTTATTCTGCCTGCCTCCGCCTTCCCTGAAAAAGATGGTACGGTCACCAATACAGACAGGCGTGTTCAGCGCGGCAGGCTTGCTGTGCCGCCGCCAGGCGATGCACGTCAGGACTGGTGGATTATCACCGAGATAGCAAAACGGTTGGGACTGGCATGGACCTATAAACACCCCCGTGACATTTTTGCTGAAATGCGGATTGTAATGCCCTCACTGACAGGTATTACATGGGACCGTCTTGAAGCTGAAGATGCGGTAACTTATCCTTGTGCTGACGAGCTAAGTGACGGCGCTGATATTCTGTTTGGAGATGTTTTTCCAACCCCGTCCGGACGGGGCAGAATGACCCCGGCAGATGTATTGCCGCCGGACGAAGTGCCAGATGAGACCTTCCCGCTTGTGATGTCTACCGGACGATTGCTTGAGCATTGGCATACCGGCTCAATGACACGGCGCGCCAGTGTTCTGGATGAGCTTGAGCCTGTGGCTGAGGTACATATTAGCCGGCCTGACATGACAGAAAAAGGGATTCGCGCTGGCCAGATGGTAAAAGTTGAGACAAGACGCGGCGAAATCGAGCTGGCGGCCCGGATGGACCCGAATCTGCCTGCTGGCATGATTTTTGTGCCTTTCTGCTTTACCGAGGCACCGGCAAATATGCTGACAAATCCAGCACTTGACCCCTTTGGTAAGATACCAGAGCTGAAATTTTCAGCGGCGCGACTTACCCCAACGCCTGTTATTGATGCAGCAGAATAAACCGTATAACCAACGCCTTGCGCATTGGATGCTCTTTTGTCGCACCTTTGATAGGAAAGCTACTCTGGCATTTTAGTGCACATAATAGTATATAGTTGCTACCAAGGGGACCGTTTTTACAGAGCACCGTGACGGGTCAGAACGGAAATAATCGTGAACTATCAAGATATATTTGAGCGGCAGGTTGACCAGCTTCGGTCGGAAAACCGGTATCGCTACTTTGTTGAGCTGGAGCGGATTTCAGGACGCCATCCGTATGCGTTGTGGAATCACCCCGATGGCGCGCGCGAAGTTATTATCTGGTGCTCCAATGATTACCTCGGCATGGGTCAGAGCCAGAACGCCATTGAAGCCATGCGTAACGCGGTTAGCGAGCATGGCACAGGCGCTGGCGGCACCCGCAATATTTCCGGCACGAGTTCATCTATCGTAAAACTTGAAGACGAACTAGCAGCGCTGCACCGCAAAGAGCGCGCGCTTGTCTTCACATCAGGTTATGTGGCGAACGAAGCGAGTATAGCATCGCTTATCTCGCTGCTTGATAATCCAATTATCCTGTCTGATTCGATGAACCATGCCTCTATCATCTCTGGCATTCGCTATGGACGGGCTGAAAAAGCGATTTTCCGTCATAATGACATTGTGCATCTCGAAGAATTACTCGCGGCCCTGCCACATGAGCGGCATAAAATCATTATTTTCGAATCAGTCTATTCAATGGATGGTGATATCTCGCCCATTGCAGAAATTGCGGCTCTGGCGCGCAAATATAACGCGCTGACCTATCTTGATGAGGTACATGCTGTTGGAATGTATGGCGCAGAAGGCGGCGGCATTGCGCAACGTGATGGCCTTGAGGACCAAATTGACATCATTCAAGGTACACTTGGTAAAGCATATGGCGCGATGGGCGGCTATATCGCGGCAAGCGATGCAGTGTGCGATGCTATTCGCGGATATGGGTCTGGCTTTATTTTTACAACAGCCATGCCCCCTGCCCTTGCAGAAGCAGCCCATGCATCAATTACCTATCTGCGCGGCTCATCGGATGAGCGGCGCGCCCAGCAAGAACAGGCAAGCTACTTAAAAAAATGTCTAGAAGAGCGCAATATGCCAGCTCTGCCAAGCTCATCCCACATCGTGCCTGTTATGGTAGGCGATGCGACGAAATGTTCAGAGATAAGCTGGACGTTGCTGCAGGATTACGGGCTTTATATTCAGCCCATTAACTATCCAACAGTCCCGCGCGGCACGGAGCGTTTGCGTATTACACCCGGCCCCCTTCATACCAAAGAGATGGTTGATAGGCTTGTTGATTGCCTTGAAGCTGTGTTTCAGGATATCCGGCCACCGGCTTATGATGGCGTTATGATGCCATCAAGACTGGCCAAAAACGCATAACAGCCTATTTTCGTTTCATAATCAGCCAAAAAGAATTTCTGGCTGGTGTTATCTTGCTGGCCATGACGTTATGGTAATGTGCCGTTGCAAATATCGTTAATAAGAGCTTGTCCTGTGCTGGAGTGCTAGTTGCCATGAGTGTTAAATCCCTTCCATCTGATCATCCAACATGGCCGCGTCATGCCAAAACAGGTGTCCTTCTTGTCAATCTGGGAACCCCTGATGCGACTGACAAGAAATCTATGCGGCGGTATCTAAAACAGTTTTTGTCAGACAGGCGCGTTATCGAAGTACCACGGCTGTTATGGTGGCTTATCCTAAACCTTATCATTTTGAATGTGCGGCCCAAAAGATCAGGAGCTGCCTATGACAGCATCTGGCTAAAAGATGATCCTGATGGCTCACCCTTGCGCAAATATACCCGCCTGCAAGCTGAAATGCTGAAAAAGCATTATGGAGAGCGCGATGATTTGGTTGTTGAATGGGCGATGCGATATGGTAATCCGTCTATCACAGACAAGCTGGACGCCATGCAGAGAAACGGATGCAACCGGTTTGTTATCCTGCCGCTCTATCCTCAATACGCAGCCTCAACAACAGCCACTGTGAATGATGAAGTGTTTAACTGGGCGTTAAAGCAACGCTGGCAGCCTGCTATTCGCACAGCCCCGCCGTGGCATGACCACCCAACCTATATTGACGCGCTGAAAACGTCTGTAGAAAAATCATGGAACAAGACGGGCACCAAAAAGCCTGAGCATCTGATGGTATCATTTCATGGTATTCCCTACCGGTATTTTGTCCAAGGTGACCCATATCATTGCCATTGTATGAAAACAGCCCGTCTGTTGCGTGAAGCGATGGCATGGCCAGATGATAAATATCATGTCACCTTCCAGTCACGCTTTGGCTCTGAGCCATGGTTGCAGCCCTATACCGATAAAACCCTTGAGGCTCTTGGCGAGGATGGCGTTTCGTCTTTGGCTATTATGGCTCCTGGCTTTTCTGCTGATTGCCTTGAAACACTTGAAGAATTGGCAATTGAAGGTGAAGAGATCTTTCATGAACATGGCGGCGGCCAGTTCGATTATATCCCCTGCCTGAATGCAAGTGATGAAGGCATGAAAGTCATCCGCACCATTGCAAAAGAAAACCTCGCCGGCTGGGTAGACGACGTCTCCTAACAACGACAATACGTTTGGCTACTTGACACAGTTTCTTATTTCTTATTAATTGAATGCTTGTTCATTTAATGAGGCAGAAACCTGATGGCGCGCATTGCTGGCACATTAGCGATTGAAACAGCGGCACGTATTCGGGCCGAGAGCCTTATTTTGTTTGCACGCTATGGCTATGCGGCGGTAAGCATGCGCCAAATAGCCGGCGCTGTTGGCGTTATGCCGGGCGCGCTTTATCACCATTACGCTACGAAACAGCATCTGCTAATGGCGCTCATGGAAGACCATATGCATGAGCTTCTCGCAGCATGGACGCAGACAGATGATGCCCAAGCGCCGGCAACTGAGCGGCTGACGAAGTTTGTGCGCTTTCATATCGGTTATCATTTATCGCGGCCCGACGAGGTATTCCTGTCTTATATGGAATTACGGGCATTAGAGACGGAAAATTATGTCACGCTAGAGGCATTACGCCGGACTTATGAATCCAGCCTTAAAGATATTCTGGAACAGGGCGAGCGCGAGGCCTATTTTACGCTGGATGATGTTCATGTCACGGCGATGGCAATTCTTGCTATGCTGACTGGCGTAAATAGCTGGTTTAAAGAATCGGGCCGTCTCTCAGCTGATATTATTACAGATCATTATGTGGCCCTTACGCTGAATTCGATAAAGGCGCAGGCATCGCCACAACAAGACCAAAATGCACCGCCTGCATTTACCCCGACTATTTTTATTAAAAGGAGATAAGGCATGTTCGATGCTGTGATGAATTTTAACCTTGGAGAGGATATTGATGCGCTGCGCGATACTGTCCGCCGTTTCGCTCAGGATGAAATTGCCCCGCGTGCTGCTGAAATTGATGCTAGCAATGAATTTCCGATGGATTTATGGGAAAAAATGGGTGCGCTTGGCCTGCATGCAATCACAGTGCCCGAAGCAGATGGCGGTAGTAATATGGGCTATCTTGCACATTGTGTTGCAATCGAAGAAATCAGCCGCGCAAGTGCCTCGGTTGGCCTGTCCTATGGCGCACATTCCAATCTCTGTGTGAACCAGATTGCCCGCTGGGGAACAGAAACACAGAAAAAACGCTATCTTCCACAGCTTATTAGCGGCGCTCATATTGGCTCGCTTGCTATGTCAGAGCCAAGTTCGGGATCTGATGTTGTCTCAATGAAGCTGGCAGCCGAAAAGCGGAATGATAAATTTATCCTGAATGGTAATAAAATGTGGATTACCAACGCCCCAGACGCCAGCACCTTGATTGTTTATGCCAAGACAGACAAAGAGGCAGGCGCGCGCGGGATTACCGCTTTTTTGATTGAACGTGATATGCCTGGGTTTAAAACAGCCCAGAAACTCGACAAACTAGGGATGCGCGGCTCCAACACTGCTGAGCTTGTATTCGAAGAGTGCGAAGTACCGTTTGACAATATCCTTGGCGAGGAGGGCAAAGGCGTAAATGTCCTGATGTCAGGCCTTGATTATGAACGGGTTGTCCTTGCCGCTGGCCCGCTTGGCATTATGGCAGCCGCAATGGATGTTGTGATGCCTTATGTTCATGAACGTGAACAGTTTGGTCAGCCGATCGGCACCTTCCAGCTGATGCAAGGCAAGCTTGCCGATATGTATACCACCATGAATGCCTGCCGCGCCTATGTATATGCTGTTGCGTCGGCGTGCGATCGCGGCCAGACAACACGTCAGGATTCTGCAGGTTGCATTCTATATGCCGCTGAAAAGGCTACTCAAATAGCGCTGGAGGCCATTCAGTGTCTTGGGGGTAATGGCTATATTAATGATTATCCGACAGGCCGGCTTTTGCGGGATGCCAAACTATATGAAATTGGCGCTGGCACATCAGAGATCAGACGCATGCTTATTGGTCGCGAGCTGTTTAATGAAACAGCATAAGGGCAGATGAACCAGAGGACCATTAGATGACAAAATTGGCAACGTCCATTGATGAAAATAGCGCTGAAGCGTGGGCAAATCATGCCGCCCTCCTGCAGCAGATTGAGGCAGTGTCTTTAAGCGCAGATACCATCATGAAAGGAGGGCCAGAACGGTCCCGAAAACGCCATACAGACAGAGGAAAACTACTGCCGCGCGACCGCATTACAGCGTTACTTGATCCCGGCACGCCGTTCCTGGAGATAGGGCTGTTTGCTGCCTATAATGTCTATGATGAGGATATCCCTAGTGCGGGCATCATTGCAGGTGTGGGTCAGGTAGAGGGCCGTACTTGTATGGTGCTCTGTAATGATGCGACTGTTAAAGGCGGCACCTATTATGCGCTGACGGTAAAAAAACACCTGCGCGCGCAGGAAATTGCCGACATCAACCACCTGCCTTGTCTCTACCTTGTAGATAGCGGCGGAGCTAACCTGCCAAATCAAGATGAAGTATTTGCCGATAGAGACCATTTTGGCCGGATTTTCTATAATCAGGCCCGCATGAGTGCTAAGGGAATTCCACAAATTGCTGTTGTTATGGGCAGTTGCACTGCAGGCGGCGCCTATGTGCCAGCAATGAGTGATCAGACAATTATTGTGCGTGAACAAGGCACAATTTTCCTTGCTGGGCCACCGCTTGTCAAAGAAGCAACCGGTGAGGATGTCGACGCTGAAACGCTTGGTGGGGCAGATACCCATACCCGGCTGTCAGGTGTTGCTGATTATATGGCAGATGACGATGCACACGCGCTTGCCCTTGCCCGCCAGATTATCCGTAATATCGGCCTGCCCCATCAGCAACCGCAACTCGCCCTTCGTGCGCCGGAAATACCCGCATATGATGCAGAAAGCCTACTCTCTGTTATTCCCTCAGACCCTAAAAAGCCATTTGATTCCCGTGAAGTCATTGCCCGCATCATTGATGGCTCTGACTTTGATGAATTTAAGGCACGCTTCGGTACAACATTGATCTGTGGCTTTGCTCATATTGAAGGAATGCCGGTTGGTATTCTGGCCAATAATGGCGTGCTATTTTCGGATAGCTCCCAGAAAGGGGCGCATTTCATCGAGCTTTGCTGTCAACGCGGGATACCCTTGCTGTTCTTGCAGAATATTACCGGCTTTATGGTTGGCTCAGCTTACGAAGCAGGCGGGATTGCCAAGGATGGCGCTAAGCTAGTTGCAGCTGTGTCCTGTGCAAATGTGCCAAAAGTAACGGTGGTAATTGGCGGCTCATATGGCGCTGGAAATTATGGCATGTGTGGCCGCGCCTATAGCCCAAATTTCATGTGGATGTGGCCGAATGCCAAAATCTCTGTAATGGGTGGCGAGCAGGCGGCAGGCGTGTTAGCACGCGTTAAACGTATGGGAATAGAAGCGCGCGGCGAGACATGGCCGGACGCTGAAGAAGCAGCCTTCAAACAGCCTATTCTTGATCAATTTGCAACCCAGTCAGACCCTCTTTATGCCTCAGCGCGGCTCTGGGATGATGGCATTATTGACCCGCGCGATACACGCGCTGTTATCAGCTTGTCTTTAGCAGCGGCGCTGAATGCACCGCCGCGCGATACACAATTCCCCGTCTTTAGGATGTAACATATCATGGCCCTGCTCCCTTCCTCTTATGACCAGAATGAGCGCATATTATGACTAACCTTCAGCCTGTCGATATCTCAACCCTGCTGATTGCCAATCGCGGTGAAATTGCCTGCCGTATCATGGTAACCGCTCGCCAGCACGGCATTCGTACAATCGCTGTGTTTTCCGAAGCAGACAGATATGCCCGCCATGTAATGCTGGCTGATGAAGCTTATTATATCGGCCCTGCCGCTGCCCAAGAAAGCTACCTCAAAGGTGATGTTATCATCCAGATAGCCAAGGAATCCGGCGCAGATGCCATTCATCCTGGCTATGGATTTTTATCAGAAAATCCAGATTTTGCTGATGCTGTACAAGCAGCAGGTCTGGTTTTTGTTGGCCCCGATGCAAGCGCCATTCGCAAGATGGGACTAAAGGATGCTGCCAAAACTTTGATGGCGGCAGCAGGCGTGCCTGTTGTGCCGGGCTATCAGGGTGCCGAACAAAGCGCAGATTTCCTGAAAATAGAGGCTGCCAAAATTGGCTATCCGGTCTTATTAAAAGCACGGGCGGGCGGCGGCGGCAAAGGTATGAAGCTTATCGAGGCCGAAGCAGACCTTGATGCTGGACTTGCAAGTGCCCGCCGTGAAGCTGAATCTAGTTTTGGGGATGGGCATATGATACTGGAAAAATATATCCAGAGCCCGCGTCATATCGAAGTTCAGGTTTTTTCAGACAGGCATGGCACCCATCTGCATCTTTTTGAGCGCGATTGCTCGCTGCAACGGCGCCACCAAAAAGTTATCGAAGAAGCCCCAGCGCCTGATATGCCCGAGCTTGTGCGCGCCGCAATGACAGCCGCCGCCGTCACAGCCGCAAAAGCGATTGATTATGTCGGTGCAGGCACGATTGAATTTATTGCCGATGGCAGTGGCCCATTGCGTAAAGATGGCTTCTGGTTCATGGAAATGAATACCCGGCTTCAAGTTGAACATCCGGTAACAGAAATGGTGACAGGAATAGACCTTGTTGCGTGGCAATTACTGGTTGCCCAAAACAGGCCCCTTCCCGTAACACAGGATGAAATAACCTTGTCTGGCCATGCATTAGAAGCGCGTCTTTATGCCGAAAACCCAGCCGAAGGGTTTTTGCCAGCGCCCGGCCCCGTGCGGCATTTCGGCGTCACAGATAAAACGGTGCGCGTTGATACAGGTATATTACCAAAAGACAATATATCTGCTTATTATGATCCGATGGTAGCAAAGCTTATCACGGCAGGCGAGACGCGCGCGGTAGCATTTGATAAAATGTGCAGCGCATTGCGCAAAACACATTTCCTTGGCACCGTCACAAACGCTGATTTCCTGCTTGCCCTCTGCCAAGATAACGCTGTACGCGCTGGTATGATAGATACTGGTCTTATTGCGCGCACGCCCAGCCTTGTTGCACCATCTGCGCCGCCAGAGCCTGTTTTACTTATCGCAGAGCTGATGCTGAGCGGTTGTGATATTACCTCTGCGTTAAGGGGATTTCGTCTCTGGGGCACAGAACAGCGTCAGACCTGTTTGATATGCAATAATGAAAGCTATGAAAGACAGCTTATCATGGGCCAGCATATCAGCCTTACCAGTGCTCATTCATCCGGTGCTCATTCATCCGGTGCTCATTCATCCTGCACTGCAAGCGATACGAGCTGTCACCTCACAGAAGGCTATCATCACTGGCAGCTGCGGTGCGATGGGGCTCTTTTTCATGCCGAAGCGCTTTTGGGTGATGGCGAGGTTAGTATTTCAACACCAGAGGGGCGCTGGCAATTATCAAAACCTAACCCCTTACAAAGAGCGGCTCTTATTGACAAGAACACAGCTGTTACAGCGCCAATGACAGCAACAATTCGTTCTGTGATGACAGATGCTGGCGCCCATGTTGTGGCTGGGCAAAGCCTGATGATACTGGAAGCCATGAAAATGGAACATGAGGTAATAGCCCCGCGCGATTGCATTATCACCGCATTATTATGTGCAGAAGGCGATAGCGTCAGTGGGGGGCAGATACTCATAGAAATTCAGGAGGAAGAAGATGCTGAATAAATTCATAAAACTGGTTGAGGTTGGCCCACGTGATGGATTGCAAAATGAAAAATCAACTGTTAGTGCTGCCGATAAAATCATCCTGATAGATTTATTATCAGAAACAGGTTTTTCGCTGCTTGAAGCAACTAGCTTTGTCTCGCCGAAATGGGTGCCACAGCTAGCCGATGCAAGCGACGTTATGGCTGGAATCACCCGCGCAGATAATGTCCGCTACATTGCCTTAACGCCGAATATGCAAGGGTTTGAGCGGGCATGCGCAGCTGGGGTTGATGAAATTGCTGTCTTTGCGGCTGCCTCAGAGACTTTCTCACAGAAAAATATTAATTGTTCGATTGAAGAGAGTTTAAATAGGTTCATTCCTGTTATCGATGCAGCCAAAGCCGAAGGCATTGCTGTTCGCGGTTATATCTCAACTGTTGTTCATTGCCCGTATGAGAGTGCGATTGCGCCCGAAGCTGTCCTGCCAATAGCTGAACAGCTTCTGGAAATGGGCTGTTATGAAATTTCGCTTGGTGATACAACAGGCCAAGGCACACCTCAAACAGTAGCTGCCCTTCTGTCACATTTAACCAAAGCCCTGCCGCCAGCTCTGCTAGCAGGTCATTTTCACGATACCAACCATCAAGCAGTTGCAAATGTGATGACCTCCATTGATTTTGGCTTGCGCTGTTTTGATAGTGCTGTCAGCGGCCTTGGGGGGTGTCCTTATGCACCGGGCGCTAAGGGCAATCTATCGACCCGCGCAGTCGCTGAAGCGCTTCATAAAGAGGGCTGGCAAACAGGCCTTGATATGGACAAGCTCGCACTTGCCGAAGCCCATATCACAAGCCTGAACCTTCTTCAGACGCGCTCATCATGACCTATCAGACAATCAGCCTTACACAAGATGAACGCGGTATTGCCACTATTCTTCTGAACAGACCGGATAAACATCATGCGATGAACCGGCAGATGATTGATGAGATGACACAAGCATTCAGGCATCTAGCCGATGATAAGGCAGCACGTGTTATTGTGCTGGCCTCAACCGGCCCTACATTTTGTGCCGGCGGTGATTTGGGCTGGATGCAGGAACAGATGGCAGCTGACAGAGCTGGCAAGATGGCTGAGGCGCGCGCGCTGTCTGATATGTTAACTATCTTGAACACACTTCCAAAGCCTGTCATTGCGCGGGTTCAGGGGCCTGTTTATGGCGGCGGCATTGGGCTTATTTGTGCCTGTGATATCATCATTGCGTCTAATAATAGTTTATTTGCTCTTACCGAAACACGTCTTGGCCTTATTCCGGCAACCATTGGCCCGTTTGTGATATCACGCCTCGGTGATGGGGCGGCACGCCGGATGTTTATCACAGGCACGCGCCTTGATGCCGCAGCAGCCCATCATATTGGCCTTGTCTCACAGCTTGTTGGTGATACAGAAGACAGTGATAGCATGGCGGCACTTGATAATGCGGTAACAGCAGAATGCGATATCGCGCTTCGTGCCGCGCCGGGCGCCATGGCACGGGCAAAAGAGCTTGCCCTATCGCTTGGCACCAGCCCAACAGATGAAATGCGTGAAGCCTCCATTATCGCTCTGGCAGAGTGCTGGGAATCGACAGAAACCCAAGCTGGCATTGCGGCATTCTTTGCCAAGACAAAGGCGCCTTGGATATAATAGCAGGTTGCAAAAAACATCTCTTAACAGTGCGTCAGACTTTATTTTGTCAGAATGAAGTGATATAAGACGCAGGTTGTTACTGCGCGTTAAGCAAAAATAGCCTTGAGCGGCGTTTGTGTAGTGGTAAGACCTTAGCCTTCCAAGCTAATGACGCGGGTTCGATTCCCGCACGCCGCTCCAATATCCCAGTTTCAAGGTCCGTGGTCCGTGGTTCAAGTGACTGTTTCCAAACGATAAACGTTCTGGAACAGGAGCTTGTGTGACCATGGTGTGGGTAAGGTCTCCAGTATATTTTTACGAAAGAAAAGATACTTATTACTTCTCTAGGGCTGTGCCTGGTGACTTTCGGTACAGGTTTAATAAGAAGAAGGTTGAGGTCTCTCTGAGAACGAAGTCGGAGGGTAAGGCAGCTAAATCAGCAGCTGCACTGTCTGATAGGTTGGAGAGATATTGGGATAGTCTGAGGATGGAGCAAATTCACCTCAAAGAACTTGGTCTCTCTGTTGTTAACCAGTCTGCGATAACCTACCAGAATCACAGTCTCTCTATGGATGATGTATTAGACTGCTATCACCGGCTGAAGGGTGCAGACAAGAATGAGCTTTTCTTCAAAGCATGTGAGAGAAGCATCAGATATTTGAAAGAATGCCTAGGCGATAGGCCGATAGAACAACTGCAGGCCGCAGATGCAGGACTATTCAGAGATTACCTATTTGATAAAGGCTTAAGCTCCTCTTCTGTCAAACGTGTATTCTCCACCATAAGGGCAATAGTGAACCTAAGCATCAGAGAGAATGGTTTAGGTATAACGAACCCCTTTGCAGGTACCTTTATTCCTGATGATCATAACAAGGTAAGGCGGGAGCCTATTCCTGCAGAGAACATTACTGCTATACAGCATTTGTGTAGGGAGATAGATGATGAGCCTAGATGGTTGATAGCTCTTATCTCAGATACGGGTATGAGACTGGTAGAAGCAGCTGGTCTTCTATCTAAGGATATAGTTTTAGATACAGTAATACCTCACATAAATCTTCGAGAGCACACATGGCGGTCTCTGAAAACCTCATCCAGTCGACGCAAGATACCATTAGTGGGGGCATCCTTTCGGGCAGCAACGCGCATAAAGGAACAGAACACCACCTTTGCCTTCCCTAAATACTGCAACGAGCAAAAGTGTAATTCTACCTCTGCTAGCGCAGCTCTCAACAAGTGGTTAAAGCCAAGAGTGCCAGATAACTGTGTTATCCATTCCTTCAGACATTCCATGCGAGACAGATTAAGAGCGATTGAATGCCCTGCTGATATCATAGATGCAATAGGAGGATGGTCTACAGATGGTGTAGGTCAATCGTACGGCAAAGGCTATGACCTGACCGTCCTTGGGCGGTGGATGGAAAAGATAGGCTAAAAGTTCAAGAACAACCAAACTCAGGATCTACAGGCACTTTCATTCCGTTAAGCAAGTAATTTGTGCAACCCGTTAGAAACATGAAAAAACCTTCGACAAAACATGTAGATGAAAAGGTTTTAGAATCCGCTTAAATTTTTAACGCTACTGATGAGTTGGCGTCCATTTATCTAGAGCTTCCAGAAACTTGTCCTTTTCCCCGTCATGCATGGCGATATTGTTTTTCTGATAGGGAAAATTGCCGGCTACTACCTCTTTATGGAATTGGCCCAGAGCTGCAACACGCTCTTCATGGATTTGTTTGTGCAAACGCCCGACATTGCCAAAGGCATGGGCGTGTTTGGGCGGCCTGTCCTCTTCGCTTGCCTCGCCGCACACATCTGCCACAAAGGACATTATCACATCCCCTGCCATGCCCGATCCCAGCGAAAAAGTGACAATAGATGTTTTTTTGTTTACCGCTTCCAGCACTTCTTCAGCAATACATTCTGCCTCAACCGCTATCACACCTGCATCTTCCATTCTTTTCAGTGTTTGAAAGATTTTCATCGCCTCATCCGCATCACGCCCCCATCCGCGCAAGCCGCCGCAATAATGGCTAAAGGTCGGTATCAATCCGATATGGCTTTGTACGGGTATGCCCTCGCGTGTCATTTTTTCAACCGCATCCAGCGAGCGCAAGGTATAATACATATCCGCCCCGCGGCGCATTGCCTCAAAGGCATCTGCCATCAGCTCTTCATTTGATCCGAATTGCGCCCATTTTGATCCCACCCGGCAAAAATGGGTCGGGGCAATCGCCCGCACATCATCTATTTGATCCATTCCGCACACAAACAGGTCAATTCCGGCTTCCTTACAGGCACGAATTTCAGCGGCCGTATGCGGATTGGCCATAGACAGCTTTTGACCGGTTGCTTTCAGATTTTGAAGGTCGGCAATGGTATAATTACGAAGAGCCGGTTTGCGGGCAAATTCATATATGCGCTTCATTTTGTACTCCTGAAAAACTTAAGTTTCACTGAGGGCTGATTTTATTTTAATTAAAAATGCTCTTTGCTCCGCCTGATTTTTGTGTCTGAAAAATGGAAGATGCATTTGGTGCGGGCGGTAAAGGCATTCTTACGGGAACGTTTTCTACGCAAGGTTCTAAGCAAGGCTGCCCAATAATCATACGATTCTGCAAATCATCCCAAAAGCCCTTCTGCCCAAGACCATGAAAATATGAACCTGCGCCGAGTATAGGCCAAGCGTCTGCTCTAGCAATCTCATAGAATAATATTAGGCGAGGACGGTCACTTTTATTTTGTGCTGACCCATGCAGAGTACGAGCATGGTGAATAGTCATGCTGCCTGCCTTACCAGTAAGTGTGATAATTTTTTCACGATCAAAGTGAGGGTCTTCTGGGTCTACAGCTCCACAAAAAACACCATTATTATGATGACTTAGAACCGGGCCTTTATGTGAGCCCGGGATAACTTGCAAAGGTCCATTTTCGATTGTTACGTCTTCCAACATAAGTCCAAAGGCTAGAAGGTTATCGTTTGTGTGAGGGTAGAACGCCCAATCTTGATGCCATTCAACTGCCACGCCACCACCTGGAGATTTAGTGTTAAGTTTAGATGTAAGCAAAGTGGCATTTTCTCCTAAAAGATCCCTCAAAACTTCAGTTACTCCTGATTTTTTGAGGATGTCGTCAAAATATTGATTTTGCTTATGGGGTAATTTTATTCGAGTTAGTCGGGGCTGTTCCGCACAATGACCTTCATCTAAATCAAAAACATCGTTACTCTCGGTAACGTTTCTAGACATATCAATGAATTCATATGTGATTTCTTGAAGTTTTTTGAGTTGTTCATTTGTAATTACGTTTTCTACCAAGAGATAACCATTGTCTTGATAAAATTTTAGCTGCTCATTTGTTAACATTTCAAAACTCCAAATTATATTCTTTTATGGTATCGATACCATAATGTATATGATATCGATACCACCCTGTTCTATTTTTAGTCAACAAAGAAAATTTTATGCGCAACAAAAAATCAACAATAACTATGTCCGATGTCGCACGTGACGCTGGTGTAGGAACTATGACTGTATCTAGAGCTTTAAGAGATCCATTAAAGGTTAGTGAAAAAACTCGCCAAACTGTTTTGGCATCAGTGACAAAATTGGGTTACGTCTTGGATGAAACTGCCGCTTCGCTATCATCAAAAAGGACACGTATCGTTGGAGCTATAGTCTCGACTTTAGACCAGTCAATCTTTGCTGAGACTGTGAGGGGGCTCAGTGAGCGACTACAAATAAATGGGCAGCAGCTTCTAGTTGCCACAAGTGACTATAGTAAAAATAAAGAAGCTGAATTAATTCGGACCATTATTGGCCGCAAACCAGAAGCAATGGTACTTACAAGCTCCGAGCATTTTCAAAGCGTAGAGCAGCAGATTGAATTAGCTAAAATCCCGACAGTGGAAACTTGGGAAATACCTAAAAGGCCCATTTGTGCATGCGTTGGTTTTTCAAATCGTGAGGCAGGTCGCTCAATTACAAAACATCTTTACGATATTGGGAAAAAGAAAATTGCATTTTTAGGTATGGACAGAGCAGATGATGCTCGTGGAAGGCTTAGAAGATCAGGATACCTTGATGTTGCATCAGAAAAGCATGCCGGAATGATAGAATTACAAATCCCGAATACTGGATATTTTGGTCCAGATTATGGTGCAATGGGCTTAAATGCGATCATGAGGCAATGGCCTGATACTGACGCAATTGTTTGTGCCAGCGATGCAATAGCTTTTGGCGTTTACTGTGAAGCTTTACGGAAGGGTATTAGAATTCCGCAAGAACTAGCCATTTCAGGCTTTGGGGATTTTGATTATGCGAAAGCCAATGGGATTGGCTTAACCACTGTACACATAGATGGTGAAAAAATAGGTCATGAAACGGCGGACTTAATTAACAAGTCCGTCAATGGCATTGAAATCAAGGGCAAAATTGTTGATATAGGGTTTCAGGTTATCAGGCGGCAAACAAGTTAACTAAAACTATCGAAATTTCAGCCTTTATTCCAGAACGTTAATCGTTTGGAAACAGTCACTTGAACCACGGTCCACGGACCTTGGAACTGGGAACTTGGTTCAGGCAAGGTTGCTGGTAAGGTTTTGATAGTTGACCATATCTACTGATATGATAAGCTATTGTTATAGCTGGATTCAGTCACAGATTGGCGCGTCAGATAGGCTTCGAACCTCTCGCACGCTGCTCCATTATCTTACCTGTTCGGCCGTCTCTGCGCTGAAAGATATGATTCAGTGGTAGCAAAATTTCACCATTCCGTTATCCATCAATTGCTTCGGCCTATTTAACAATAAGCATTCAGCCTCACATAATGGCTAACTATCTGTTCAGAAAAAATTTCATTAAATGACCGCTCATGACAAAGACAGCACTGACCTGACAAACATTCCTCTTGGTATCTCTTTTTCTATTGGAGAGGTCATTTTTACCGTAGGCATTGCGGCGATTGTGAAACTTATCTCGAGTGACGTTTCGGTTTTCACAATATTGTTTTTCCGTTATCTATTCTGCCTGCCGTTACTGTTTATCACCGCTTATTTTCAAAGAGGGCGAGACGCATTACAGATTCAGAATAAAGGCATATTAGGTCTAAGATCGTTATTTGGCATAGCCAGCTTTGGCTTTCTTTTTGCGGCTTTGCAAACTGTTGAGCTGAGCAAAATGACGGCATTGCTTCAGACAATCCCTGTTTTTGTTACCTTGCTAGCGCCGCTTTTACTTGGTGAAACTGTTGGCTGGCGGCGCCGCATTGCTGTACTTGTTGGGTTTATTGGCGTAGCGCTGATCATTCAGCCATCCAATGACGGGTGGTTTCATACCGGTATCCTGTTTGGGATTCTATCGCCGTTTTTTGGGGCGCTGATGTTCCTGACGCTCCGGCGCCTTGGCCAGAGCGACCATCCAGCATCAACCGCTGTTTGGTATAATATGGCTGGTGCGGCTGTGTTTCTGAGCGTGTCTATTGCTTGTGGGGTAGCGTGGCCATCATCATTCGAGGTCTTAATCGTGCTAGGGGCGATTGGGGTTATGTCTAGCTTTCAGCAATTCTTTCTTGCGAATAGTTTTAAGTTTGCTCCTGCCAGCACGCTTGCACCGTTGCGTTATCTGTCGGTTCCCATTGGGGTGGGCTTAAGCATCATAATGTTTGATGAGGTTATCACATCATCTTTCTACATAGGCTCGGCTGTGCTGATTGCAGCTTCATTTTTCATTATTAAACGCACAGAAAAAAACAGCAAAACCACCTAGCGCGCTTGTGGCCACTCGCAATCATGCCGATAGGCGGTCTAGATGAACAGCGCAGGAGTTTGCAAGAGCTGTCAGGTCATAGCCGCCTTCTAGCAGACTTAAAATTCGCCCCTCAGATGTCTCTTCAGCAAGCTGGATGATATCATCTGTCAGGGCCGCAAAATCGTCTGTCTCAACAGTGAGCGTCGCGAGCGGGTCAGCACGATGCGCATCAAACCCAGCTGATATAATAATGAGGTCTGGTTTGGCCGCTAACATGGCTGGCAGTAGCACATCTCGCCATGCGGCTAAAAACTCAGCGCCCCCTGCACCAGCGGCAAGCGGATGGTTAAAGATATTACCGCAGCCCGTCTCATCAGCTGCCCCAGTTCCGGGATAAAGCGGCATCTCGTGGGTGGATGCATAATATAAATCGCCATCACCATAAAAGGCGGCTTGCGTGCCATTGCCGTGATGGACATCAAAATCAAGTACAGCAATGCGGGTAAGATTATAGGTTTTGCGCGCATATTCTGCTGCAATTGCTGCATTAGAAAACAGGCAGAAACCCATCGCTTTTTCTGGTTCAGCGTGATGACCGGGCGGACGCATCGCACTAAAAACGCGCAAGCTCTCACCCCCCATAAGCCTATCAACGCCCGCACAAGCAGCGCCTGCTCCGCGCCGTGCTGCTGTCAGACTATCCGGGCCTGCCCATGTATCAGGGTCGAGGCTTACAAGGTTTTCTGCATCCTTTACGGCACCTGCCTGCTCATAAATCCAATTAAGATAGCTATCGGGATGAACAAGCTGCAATTGTTCGTGGCGCGCTTCTGGCGCTATTTCTGACTGCCATATTGTGGCGCGCTCGGCCAGAATGGGGCCAAGCGCTTGCATCCGTTCAGGTCGTTCTGGATGCCCGCGAGGAACCTGATGTTTCTCAGCAGACTGGTGTGTAAACAAGATAGGGTGCATCTGACATCCTCCTCAGATTATCTATTTTACTGACATCAGTCTGCGCTCAATCATACGGCAAGAATAGCTATTTATGGCATGTCAAAAACGATATCAGCGCCCAACAGAACCCAAAAAAGAAGAGTGAAGAGATTTTTTCGCCCTTAATTTAAGCATTTATTAATTAAATGGCTAATTTTTAATCAAAATTAATGAATCTGCCCATAAAATTATCTGTTTCTAGCCAATAGACTAATTTTGACTACACTGGGCCGCTGCATTTGACTTCTACTAAAAATGGGGATTTTTATGTCTAATTTTGCACGGGGCGCCGCTGCCTTTATAGGAGCGTTGTGCGCGCCTTCTCTTGCGTTTGCATCTGTTGATAGCGGAGATACCGCTTGGATTTTAACATCAACAGCACTTGTTCTTTTCATGACACTTCCGGGCCTTGCGTTGTTTTATGCTGGGCTTGTTCAGTCTAAAAACATTCTGTCAGTCCTGATGCATCATTTTGCTATCGCTTGCTTATGTTCAGTTCTATGGGTTATCGCAGGCTACAGCCTTGCCTTTTCTGGCGGCGGGGCATGGATTGGCGATTTGAGCAATCTGATGATGAGCGCTATCACCACAGAATCTCTTACCGGAACAATACCTGAATCTCTGTTTGCTGCCTTTCAGATGACCTTTGCTATTATCACCCCAGCCTTGGTGATTGGCGCCTATGTTGAGCGTATTAAATTCTCAGCTGTGCTGATTTTCTCAGGCCTGTGGCTGCTTGTTGTTTATGCGCCTGTTACCCATTGGGTTTGGGGCGGCGGCATTATGGCTAGCTGGGGCGTCTTGGACTTTGCGGGCGGTATTGTCGTTCACGCAACAGCCGGAACAGCTGCGCTTGTTGCAGCGCTTGTTATTGGCAAACGCAAAGGCTTCCCCTCTTCCATCCACCCTCCGCATAGCCCCATTCTAACAATGCTTGGCGCGTCTATGCTCTGGGTTGGCTGGTTTGGCTTTAATGGCGGCTCGGCGCTTGCTGCTGGTCAGGGCGCTGCAATGGCCCTTCTTGTGACGCATATTTCAGCAGCTGTTGCCTCGCTTGTGTGGATGTTCATTGAATGGCGGAAATTCGGCCGTCCATCAGTTGTTGGCATGGTAACAGGTATGGTTGCGGGTCTTGCAACTGTGACACCAGCATCTGGCTTTATCGGCGTGCCGGGCGGTATCATCCTTGGTCTTGCGGGCGGATATGTCTGTTATGTGGCTGTAGATTTCATTCGTGGCAAGCTTCAAATTGATGACTCGCTTGATGTGTTTGCTGTCCACGGCGTTGGCGGTGTTTTGGGAAGCTTGCTGGTAGCTGTTCTTGCAACAGAGACCTTTTCGGGTGCTGGCCTTGGCGAGGGTGTAACAATCTCAAGCCAGCTTGGTGTTCAAGCAGCAAGTATTGGCATTACTGTTCTTTGGACAGCGATTGCGAGCTATATTATCTTCAAGATTGCTGCGGTATGTGGCGGCTTGCGTGTTGACAGCGATGCTGAAACAGAAGGTCTTGACCTGACCCAGCATGGCGAGCGGGGCTATCATAACAGCTAGTCAGCTTCAATAAGCGATAATTAAACCCCGCTTTCTTATGCAGAAAGCGGGGTTTTTTGTGCAGTTCGGTTGGTAGAATAAAGGCGTTAGAGAGCAGCGGGCAAAACTGCCTCCCATTCAGCTACAACATCATCATCAGTTTCTGTCTCGCTTCGCAACGCCAATAGCTGTTCTGCCGGTAATAGCGCGCCAAGCGCCCAGACTGCCATTGCCCGCAGGCGGGCATCGGAATGAGTAAGAAAGCCAGAAACAGTGCCGGCAAGGTCTTTATCACCAGAATTGCCAGCTGCAATTAGGCAATTCCGCATCATTTTTATATATCCGGTGCGCCGCACGGGAGAGCCAGCAAAAGCTGTTCTAAATGCCGGCTCGTCCAGCGATAATAACCAGCTAAGGGAGGGCATATCTGTTTCTGTCCGGCTGGCAAATTTTAATTCAGCTGATGCCGCCGCAAATTTATTCCATGGGCAGACAGCAAGACAGTCATCACAGCCAAATATTCTATTTCCCATGCTGTGCCTGAAATCGCGCGGGATATGGCCTGAGAACTCAATGGTAAGATAGGATATACAGCGCCGTGCATCCAGCTTGTAGGGCGCAGGGAATGCCTTTGTGGGGCAAATATCAAGACAAGCTGTACAACTACCACAGCTATCGGTGGAGGGCGTATCTGCTACAAGCCTGCCATCGGTTACAATTGCCCCCAAAAAAAGCCATGAGCCATAGTCACGCGAGACAAGATTTGTGTGCTTGCCTTGCCAGCCAATACCAGCCGCCGCCGCAAGCGGCTTTTCCATTAAGGGCGCTGTATCAACAAAAACCTTCACCTGCCAGCCTGTACGGGCAGCAAGGCGGCTGGCAATCTGTTTTAAGCGGCCCTTCAGGACATCATGATAATCACGCCCACGCGCATAGACTGACACATTACCGCTGGCGCGCTGTTTCAGACTATCAAGCGGGTTATGGTCTGGTCCATAATTACAGCCAAGCATGATAACGCTTTGTGCATCAGCCCACAGCGTGCGCGGATTTTTGCGCCGCTCACTTGTCTGTGCCATCCAGCCCATCTCGCCATGATAGCCAGCTTCCACAAACTCGTCTAACGCCCCTGCCCGCGCATCTGTTAGCTGCGCATCGGTCACACCCATCACATCAAAGCCATAGTGTGATGCGTCTGTTTTCAGCCAGGCAGATATTTTATCTGCTGATGTAAGCAGGTCTATAATGGCTCAATATCCCCTTCAGCCTGACGGGCATGAAACGCCTCAGCAAAGGCAGTAAGTCCGCCTTCGCTTATGGCCTGCCTGAGTCCCTTCATCAAATCCTGATAATATGTCAGATTATGCCATGTCAGCAACATAAGACCCTGCACTTCATCAGCCCGAAATAAATGATGCAGATAGGCGCGGCTAAAGCTGGTACAGGCAGGACAGGCACATTCAGCATCAAGGGGGCGCATATCTTCGCTATGCCGCGCATTACGCAGATTAACAGCGCCGCGGCGGGTAAAACCTTGTGCCGTTCGCCCAGAACGGGTGGGCAGAACGCAATCAAACATATCAATACCGCGCATCACAGCGCCAACAATATCAGCTGGCTTGCCAACACCCATCAGATAACGCGGCGCTGCCTCGGGAAGATGCGGAGTGGTATCTTCAAGCGTTGTAAACATCAACTCCTGACCCTCGCCAACAGCCAGACCGCCAACCGCATACCCTTCAAAGCCGATATCTGTAAGCGCCTCAATGGAGCGTTTGCGAAGATGGGGAAATACCGATCCCTGAACAATACCAAACTGGCCATAACCTGTGCGCGCCACAAAGGCTGAGCGTGAGCGTTCTGCCCAGCGCATCGACAGCTTCATCGACTCCTCAGCTTCCTGCTCAGTGCAGGGATAGGGCGTGCATTCATCAAACGCCATCGTGATGGTTGCATCGAGTTTGAACTGGATGTCAGTTGAGATTTCGGGAGTCAGAATATGCTGGCTGCCATCCAAATGCGATTTGAATGTTACCCCTGTTTCATCAATTTTCCGCAACGGACCAAGAGACATCACTTGGAAGCCGCCTGAATCTGTTAGCAGCGGGCCGTCCCACCCCATTAGCTTGCGAACGCCGCCAAGACGCTCAACGCGCTCAGCCCCCGGACGCAGCATCAAATGATAGGTATTGGAGAGAATGATTTGTGCACCAGTCCCTTTAACGTCATTAGGCATCATTGCTTTGACAGAGGCAGCTGTTCCTACTGGCATGAAGGCAGGTGTATCCACATCGCCCCATGCTGTGCGCACAACACCGCGCCGCGCCTGACCATCGCGCGCCAGAAGCGAAAATCCAAAATCTGGTCGGTCAGCTGTATCAGCCATCTTTATCTCCGTTTGTCCGGCACGCAAGAAGGCATGCATCCCCATAACTGAAAAATCGGTAATGATGAGACAGGGCATGCTGATATGCCGCCCTGACGTCATCAAAGCCATAAAACGCACTGATCAGCATCAAGAGCGTTGATTTAGGCAAATGAAAATTTGTGAGTAGCATATCACATACGCCAAAAACATAGCCCGGCGTGATAAAAATATCTGTCTCACCTGAAAAGGGGGCAAGAAAATACTTTTGGTTGCTTGCGGCATCAGCCTGCTTATTGGACGCTTGATAGGCAGCTTCTAATATCCGCATTGCTGTCGTACCAATGGCAATGATGCGCCGGCCCTCAGCTTTGGCAGCGTTAATCGCAGCTGCGGTCTCTGCGCTTACCTGTCCCCATTCTGAATGCATTTTATGATCGGACAGCTTATCTACTTTTACCGGCAGAAACGTGCCTGCCCCAACATGCAAGGTAACATGGGCAAACACTGCACCTGCGGCTAGAAGCCTGTCTTTCAGCTCTGGGGTGAAATGCAGGCCAGCCGTTGGCGCTGCAACGGCGCCTTTTTTATCGGCAAACATGGTCTGGTAGCTCAGCGTATCCTCTGCATCACCGCCCTCAGCGCGCTTGATATAGGGCGGCAATGGCATTTGGCCGGTTGCATCTATTGCCTCATCAAGCGCCTCACCATGGCAGGAAAAAGACAAAACAACTTCGCCATCTTCATGCTTATCTATGATGGTGGCATGGAGGTCGTCCGAAAATCTGATTTCTGTTCCGGGGGTACATTTTTTTGCTGGTTTAGCAAACGCATGCCAAACAGAATCCGAGGCCCGTTTATGCAACGTAAAACGTATTTTTCCTATCCCGCGATAGCCTGTCAGCTGTGCCCGCAAGACACGGGTATCATTCACAATAATAAGGTCACCCGGCCGTACTATATCTGGCAGATCGCATATCTGCCTGTCTTGTAATATTGCACCTGAACAATCAAGCATCTTGGCTGTATCGCGCGGAGATGCGGGCACCTGCGCAATAGAGTCCGGCGGCAGGACATAATCGTAATCTTGCAAAAGTTTTGTCATAAGAGAAAAACCGTCATGGTCTGCAGGTCAGCTAGAATATCTGAATGACACCGCATACTCTTTGCGCCTCATCCATCACAATAAGGCACTGAACGCGCGCTTCTGTCATTTTTTCTTCGGCCTCTCCAAAATTCACATCAGGCTGAATCGTAAGCGGCGTAGCACTCATAATATCGCGGGCAACACAGCGTGATAAATCACGGCCATCAACAAGCATCCGGCGCAAATCACCATCAGTAATAACACCGTCCAGATTTTCGGCATCGCCAACCAGAGCCAGACCTAGCCTGCCTTTGGTCATTGCAACAATAACGTCAGACATCAGCGCGTCAGCAGCAACAAATGGCAGGGCATCCTTTTGCATATGATCACTAACACGTGTCAGCAGTTTCTTGCCAAGCTTACCGCCTGGATGTGTCTTTGCAAAATCTTCTGCCTTAAAGCCGCGCTTATCCATTAGCGCGATAGCCAAAGCATCGCCAACAACAAGAGCTGTTAAGGTTGAGGTTGTTGGCGCCAGATTAAGGGGACAGGCTTCTTTATCAATAGCGGCGTTCAAAACAATATCAGCAGCCCGGCCAAGAGACGAAGCAGGCCGGCCCACTAATGCGATTAAGGTGACGTTGCGGCGTTGGAATGCGGGCAGCAAATGGACAACTTCATCTGTCTCGCCAGAATGAGAGATCAGAATGACAATATCCTTCTCGCGAACAATCCCTAGATCACCATGCATCGCTTCAGCAGGATGCAGAAAGACAGACGGTGTTCCGGTACTAGAAAGCGTGGCAGAAATTTTCCGCCCGACCAGTCCAGACTTTCCCATACCACAAACAATCACAGTACCATCATGATCCGCAATCGCCGAAACAGCCGCATCAAACGCGCCATCAAGACGGCTTTCCAATACATCAAGAGCGCTATGATAGACGCGAAACATTTCTGAAATCGCTGTCAGCTTATCTGCTGCCATAATCCTAAAAACCCTATCCTGTCCTCACCGCACAAGCGCAGTGTACGCTACCCCGCTTTATTATCAGTTTTATAACCAAAGAAGAAGTTATCTTTCATCATCAGCTATCCGCAGAAGCGCGGCGGCAATATCTTCAGGTCTATTGACGTTCATGAAGGGATCAGGCGCTACGTCAAAGTCAGCATAGGCAACATGATAGCGCGCCGTAAATCTATCTATTTTGCGAATATCCTCGCCCAGAAGCGCATCCCGCAAAGCTGCGGCAAGATGCACCGGCCATAGACTACAGACAGGATGTGTTCGCCCAGCAGACCGGGCGGTTGCCATATCTGCCTGCTCTTGTGCCACCGCCATATGCAGTGCCTCGGCTAATGTCTGCGGCAAAAACGGAATATCAGTTGCACAAGACACCATCCAGTCTATTTCTTTATGATGCTGGGCGAGATATTCAAGCCCTGTTACGATGCCAGCAAGAGGGCCAAGGAAGCCATCAATATAGTCCGGAATAACCGGCAGGCCATAATCAGAAAACCTGTCTTTTGGCCCATGAGAATTGATAAAGCGCACAGGATGTTGGCTGGTTGCTGCTATCTGCCGCGCCAGAATAGATTGCCCCCCAATATCAATCAAAGCTTTGTCACCGCCGCCCATTCTGCGGGCCTGACCGCCTGCCAGAAAACAAATGGCAGTTGCCTCGCAATGTGGCTTAACTGTCATCTTTTGGCCTGTCATCTTTTGGCCCCATAGAGTTTGCGCTGGGCAGACATCTGCTCTTCATCATCCAGCATGTCTGGTTCGGGTGCATCAAATTCAATACGCTCGGCACCCGCCAGAGCAATAAAACGACTGCCACGCGCCCGCCCGATAAGCGTCAAGCCAGCTTGACGGGCAAGCCGCACTCCTGCTTCAGTAAAACCAGAACGCGAAATCAGAATTGGTATATCCATCAAAACCGTCTTGATGACCATTTCACTGGTAAGCCTGCCGGTTGTATAAAAGACTTTGTCATGACCTGATATTTCAGACAGCAGCATATAACCCGCCACCTTATCAGCCGCATTATGCCGGCCAATATCTTCGCAATAAATCAACGGCTCTGCGCCTGAACACAGCACACATGCATGGATAGCGCCCGCTTTCAGATACAAGCTTGGCATCATATTAACAGTTTTTGAGAGCTGGATAATCTGACGGGTTGAAATTCGGCCTTCAGCTGGCAGTTTTACAGCGTCAAACCGCGTCATAATATCACCATATAAGGTACCTTGGGCACATCCTGATGTCCTGATTTTTTTCTGCAACTTATCTTCGAAATCAGTTTCATGTGCGGTTCTCACGACAACAACACCAAGCTCATCATCATAATCGATGGCGCTGATATCATCAGCGCTCAGCAGCATATTCTGATTAAACAGAAACCCAACAGCCATTTCCTGCGGCTGGTCACCAACTGTCATGGTGGTAACGATTTCCTGGCGGTTCAGATAGATGGTGAGCGGGCGCTCGGTTACCACAGGCAATACCGCCGGCGCACCGGTTGCATCAACCCCCTCTAGCAAGGTTGTCAGCCCCTCAGCATCAGGTTCTGGCACCACAATAGCTGCTATATCTTTTTCTATATTATGTTTCTTGATTGTCATAACTCGCAGTCTCAGCCATAAGGCAAGGAGCGGGCAAGCTTTAATTAGCCTGAAATATATGAGTTCACCCAGATAACTGCCAACAAAAGCTGTTAGTATGGTTGAAATACTGTGTGGAATTTGCAATTTTCTTATGGCCTGTTGTTACCTATTCCTACCTTGTTCGAGGAGATACGATTATGAAGTTTCATTTTACGGCCTCTTCACATACTGAATCGCGTGAGCGTCTTGCAGAATTAATAGCGATGCACGGTCAGCATGACAGTGAACAGGCAGATGCAATAATTGTTCTTGGCGGCGATGGTAAGATGCTGCAATCAATGCGAGACGCAATCCGTGACAACAAACCTATTTTTGGGATGAATTGTGGGCGTGTTGGCTTTTTAATGAATGACTATGCTAGCACCGACCTTGGCGAGCGTGTAAACGCTGCCATTGAAGCACATCTGCATCCCCTCACGCTGGTCGCAACAGACTGTGATGGCGTGAAGCATGAGGCACTCGCAATCAATGAAGTATCATTGCTTCGTCAAACCCATAATGCGGCTCATTCATCTATCTTTGTGAATGATGTTCAGCAGATGGAAATGCTTGTCTGTGATGGTGTAATGATTGCCACTCCTGCCGGCTCTACTGCCTATAATCTATCAGCTCATGGCCCTATTTTGCCGATCGGAGCCGATCTTTTGGCCCTCACACCTATTTCTGCTTTCAGACCCCGGCGGTGGCGCGGCGCCTTATTGCCAGCCGATAGCGAGGTGCGGATTGAAGTGCGTGACCCGGACTTCCGCCCCCAATCTGTTACCGCTGATAATATTGAATTCCGGAACATTGCAACCGTGACAATAAAACAAGCCTCAGATATTAAAATTACGCTTCTTCATGATAAGGCCCGCAGCCTGTCTGATAGAATTATCAGCGAGCAATTTCAGCCCTAGCGTTCGCCAAAATCACCCTCTTCGATATCGTCTATCTGCTGGGATATAGTCGGGGGTGATGGTATGACATGCTCATCTTCTTCAAGGAAGGTGAGGATATTTGCGGTAAGCCGCCTGCGAATTTCAGGCAGTTCTGCAAATAGCTCATGGCGGGCTTCATGAAAATGAACTGTGCGACACTGTTTCAGATGCGCTACCATAGATATTGTTGCAGCTGAATCCACAACACGCTCATCACCTGGCAGACAGAGCAGAGTTGAGGCAGAAATATCACTTAACCATACAGGGTTCAGGGTGTATTTCTCGCATTCTTCAAAGGCTGTTTTAATCCAGCCCACACTTGGCGATGTTCTAAACAGGCCGGGTACATGGTCATACAGCTTGAAGGGGCGTTCATAATTTTCTAAGTCCCGGGTAAGCGGGTTATTTAACCGGAAGCGTCTCATATAGTCAAAATCAGGATAGGTCCTGAAGGGCGGGTGGTGGCGCCCACGTCCAATCCCAACCAGCACAGTCGTAAGCAACTTTACCAGCCATAATGGCGGCGACTTAGGCAAAAACATCGGTGAGCATAATACAAGCTTTTGCACATTACGGGCATAACGCTGGGCTACATGCAATGCAAAATACCCCCCCATGGAATGTCCGATAACATGGAAAGGGGCTTGATCCATTTTCGTTTCTTGAAGCAGGCGCATTACCGCATAGCGATGAATTTCGAAATTATCACTATGAACAATCAGAGGGTCAGACCCCAGATGACCTGAGCGTCCCTGACCTGGCCAGTCAAGCATCAACACATCATACCCTGCCGAGACAAGCAGGTCGGCAACAGAGGCGTATTTCTCGCAAAACTCAGTAAAGCCCGGCAGCAGCAATATCTGCCCTTTTGTTTCAACACCTTTGGTAATCGCTCTCCAGTGATGTCCGCGCACCGGCGCTTCTAGATATCGCTCCGGACTAATAATAACATCTTCACCAAGAAGTCTTTTTTCCGCACCGTCTGCTTCTGCCTCATCAAAAAGGCCAAGAATTTCGGACAGCCCATCTATGTCGGTAAGATTAGGGGCTGCTTCTGGCCGCGGCACAGTTCGTGTATATATCTCTGATTCTTCAAGGAGCTTATCAAGCGGACTTTGCTCAACGCTCTCATCGCCTGTTATTGGCTCGTCTGGTAAATCTGGCGGCATACTCATGCAACGTCGGCCTCCGACCCCTCCGTGAGTGGTGACATAGGCGGCTCTGTATCGGGTCTACGTGATTGGCGCTGCCACATCACAGAATACAACCCTTTTTTCAAAAGCAAGGCTTCATGGGTGCCCCGCTCGACAATTTCGCCCTTTGCCATGACCAGTATTTCATCTGCATCTACAATTGTCGAGAGGCGGTGTGCAATTACAAGTGTTGTTGAACTGCGCGACACATCATTAAGGGCTTCTTGAATTCCCCGTTCGGTGCGGGTATCGAGCGCAGATGTTGCTTCATCAAACAAAAAGATATGAGGCTGTTTCAAAATCGCTCTGGCAATAGCAACTCGTTGTTTCTCGCCGCCAGATAGCTTTAGCCCGCGCTCACCAACCCGCTCATCAAACCCATTCGGCAGACTATCAATAAAGCTCTCAATAGCGGCAAGCCGTGCTGCCTCCCGCACATCAGTCTCGCTCGCACCCTGCCGGCCATAGGCAATATTATAGCCGATAGTTGCGTTAAACATCACAGTATCCTGAGGCACCACACCAATGGCTGCGCGCACCGATGATTGCTGTACATCTCTGATATCCTGACCATCAATCAAAATGCTTCCTTCTTGCGGATCATAAAACCGGAAGAGAAGACGCGAGAGTGTTGATTTACCTGCCCCGCTTTCACCAACAATCGCAACCTTCCTACCTGCAGGAACAAAGAAGCTTATCCCATTCAAAATAGTTCTATTGCCATAGCCAAAAACAACATTGCGGAATTCAACATCCCCTTTGCCAAGCTGGAGTGGGCCGGCATTATCCTTATCAGTAATATCCTTATGTTCGCGCATCAAGGTGAACATCTGTTCAATATCAATAAGAGATTGACGGATTTCGCGATAAACAAATCCCAGAAAATTAAGCGGCAAATAAAGCTGGATAAGATAGGTATTTACCGCAACAAAATCACCAATACTCAGATGCCCTGAGGCAATATCACGACCCGCCAGCCCCATGATAAGAACCAACCCGATCGCGATGATAAAGCCCTGCCCTATATTCACAGCAGCAAGCGATGTGCGAGACAATACAGCCGCATCTTCATAGACCCGCATTGAGCTATTATAGCGCTCGGCCTCTACTTCTTCAGCATTGAAATATTTAACAGTTTCATAATTCAGCAAACTATCGATAGCGCGCGTTGCTGCCTTTTCATCTGCCTTATTCATCTGCCGGCGAAACGCCATACGCCATTCTGTTACCTGAATGGTGAACCACGCATAAATCATCACGGTGCAGAAGGTTACCACGGCATAAAGCGGGCCAAACAGGAACCAGAGTAATAAGCTGACAAAACAGACTTCAACAAATAACGGCAACACATCAAACGTTGCCCGGGTCATGATAAATTCAATGCCCTTTGCGCCGCGTTCCACTGCCCGCGATACGCCGCCTGTTTGCCTATCAAGATGGAATTTCAAAGAGAGCGCGTGCAAATGACGAAACGCTGAAAGAGCCGCACCGCGCACTGCACGCTGAGCTATTCGGCTAAATAGATATTCCTTAGCTTCGGCAAAAATCTGCTGGCCGAGGCGTGCTAGCGCGTAGCCGCCCAGCAAATAAAGCAGGATAGAGATAGAGAAACCAGCATCCTGATTCACTAGATCAACAGCTTTACCGTAGAGAAGGGGCGTGAAAACATTTGACCCTTTTGCCAGTAGCAAACAGAGCACAGCTGCCCATATTCGCGCCCGAAGCCGCTTATTACCACGCGGCGCCGCATAGCTAAAAAGCTGCCTTAACAGTGCAATGATATTGAGTGACCCCTCGGCCTTTTCAGGGGGTGCCATTAGGAAACAGTAAAGCTTTCACCGCATCCACAGCGTGCTGTTTCATTCGGGTTGCTGAAGGTAAAGGATGAGGCAAATTTATCCTCTGTCCAATCCATTTCAGACCCAATCAGAAACATGACAGCGGCTGGATCAATCAGAATGGTAACACCTTTATCTTCAATCCGGTCTTCGAATGGTTTCTGGTCTGTTGCGTATTCCACCTGATATTGCAGCCCTGAGCAGCCAGCTGTTTTAATGCCAACACGCAAGCCAATAACACCATCTTCAGCGCGGCCCATAAGCTTTTTAGCTTGCTCAGCCGCTGCTTCAGTCAGCGTAACAATGGGGGTATTCATAGCCATACCATCAGATAAAATTTGGTCCTGCATGATGCGCTCCCTGCTCAAAAATCCAGCGCAAGGCGAGCATCTTCGCTCATGCGCTCTGTTGTCCATGGCGGGTCCCACACGAGTGAGACAGCAACTTTTCCGACGCTCTCAACAGCGGCAACAGCCTCTGCTACCTGTCCCGGCAACTCTCCTGCAACCGGACATCCAGGCGCTGTCAGAGACATCGTAATATCCACATCGCCTGTTGGATGCCTAATAATATCATAGATAAGACCCAAATCGTAAATATTCACCGGAATTTCCGGGTCCTTAACAGTCTGCAACGCATCTATTACAGCAAGCTCATCGCTCTGAGAGGCATTTTGTTCCAGCGGCGCACCAGCATGGGCTGTGAAGCCTTGCGAGACGTCAGGCAGAAAATCTGCCAGTCCCGGGCCGTCTGCGAGCGTATCGAAGCTATCTCCCATCACGACTTACCTTCCATCATAAATATCACCCTCATTATAACCCACAATTATCCAAAAATACGGTTTACTTTTTCAAGTGAGGTCGCAAGAACGTCAAAGTCAGATTCCTGGCTATAAAGACCAATAGAGGCTCTTGCTGTAGAGCTCACGTCAAAAAAGGTCATCAGCGGCTGAGCACAATGATGCCCGGCGCGAATAGCAACACCGTCTTGGTCAATTAATGTTGAAATATCATGCGGATGCGCTGCATCAAGAGTGAAGGAAATGACGCCTGACTTGCCGTCAGCTTCACCGATAAAATTTAATCCTTTAACATCAGCCAAACGCTCATGCCCATAAGCAATGAGCGCGGCTTCATGCTGGTATATATGGTCCATACCGATAGACTGGACAAAATCGATCGCAGCCCCCAGACCAATAACCTCTACAATCGGAGGTGTTCCAGCTTCAAAGCGATGCGGCGGTGCGGCATAAGTCGATCGCTCAATTTCAACAACATCGATCATATCGCCGCCACCCATGAAAGGCGGCATTTCAGCCAGTAGCTCAGCCCGCCCCCACAATACGCCAATCCCGCTTGGTCCATATAGTTTATGGCCAGAAAACACGTAAAAATCACAGCCCAGAGCTGCCATATCAACCGGCATGTGAATACAGCCCTGACAGCCATCAACAACAAAACTTGCCCCAGCGTTACGTGCGATTTCCGATAGCTCAGTGATGGGAAATACCGTGCCGAGCACGTTAGAGACATGCGGCAGGGCAATCAGCTTGGTGCGAGAATTTATATAGGTTTTGAAAAGTTCAATATCAAAACTGCCATCCTTGCCAACAGGCGCAGCAACAACTTTTGCGCCAACCCGCTGTGCCAGCATTTGCCACGGCACAATATTCGCATGATGTTCTGCAACCGTGATAAGGATTTCATCCCCCTCCCCTACGACAAGCGGGCCGTGACATTGAGCGATGAGGTTTAAGGACATCGTTGCCCCTGAGGTAAAGATAACCTCATCGTGAGACGGCGCACCAAGCAAGTTAGCAACCTTCCCCCGCACAGCTTCATAGGCATCTGTTGAGGCTTCTGACAGGAAATGCAGGCCCCGATGCACATTAGAGTAGGTCTCTGCATAGGCTGCATGAACCGCATCAAGGACAAGTTGCGGTTTCTGGGACGACGCAGCTGAATCAAGATACACTAACGGCTTTCCATTAACCTCTCGCGAGAGGATAGGAAACTGGTTCCGTAGAGCAGCAAAATCAGGTTTGTGCGCTGAAGTGTCCGTCATAGACATTATCCTTTACGTGGTACCTGCCAGCCAGACAGGAAGGGGCTGAATAGATCTGCAAACCCTTGATGGCGAATTTCTGCAACAGCCTCTATCAGAAAAGCATCAATTAGCATGGCACGGGCTTCTGCTTCGTCAATGCCGCGGCTTCGCAGATAAAACAGATGTGTCTCATCAAGCTCGCCCACCGTTGCCCCATGCGAGCAAACAACGTCATCAGCGAAAATTTCCAACTCTGGCTTGGCATCTGCTTCAGCATCACGTGACAGAAGCAGCGCACGGCTCATTTGCTGACCATCTGTTTTCTGAGCGTGAGGCGCAACCCTCACCTGACCTTGAAACACACCGCGGGCTTTATCATCAAGAACACCGCGGATAATCTGGCGAGAATTACAATTGGCAACTTCATGTGCCACTCTGGTTGTCATGTCATGATGCTGGTTATTTTTACCAAGATAAATCGATGACAGGCCAAGCTCGCCATATTCGCCGTCGAGCCGCACATGAGTTTCAAGACGAGACAGAGCGCCGCCAAGAGACAATGACATGCTGTTAACGTCTGCACGCTCACCAAGCGACAGGCAGGTTAGACCAAGATGCTGTGTTGTCGCACTTTCAAGCTGTAATTTGATATGGTCGAGCGTAGCGCCTGCGCCAACACGCACCACAATAAAGGGCGCCGATAACCCATTATCTGTCTCATGATGTTCTGCATAGGCAAGATGAGCTGCATCACCGACATCGATGTAAATAACCGGATGACTTGCTGTTGCTGGCGCACCGCCTACAAATTGCAGCATAATCGGCCTATCAACAACAATCCCTTGGGCAACCCGAAGCGAAATACCAGCTGTCATCTTGGCCACGGTAAGACGCGGCACAAGATTATCGCTTGCGCCAATCTCATCAATCGCAGCAAGCGCGCGTTCATCCTCGCCCAGCATGACAAGCTGAACACCCGCAGGCAGCGCATCAGACAAGTCATCCCGAAACAGGCCGCCCTGAAACACAAGACGGCATTGCTCGCCAGCAATCCCGGCAGGCATTGCAACAGCGCCAGAGATATCATTAGCGGGCTGCGGTGATGCTGATGCAAGCGCGTCAAGCGATGTATATTTCCACGCTTCGGACTTCTTAGCCGGCCAGCCGGTCTCAGCAAAGCGTTCCTGAGCCCGGTTCTGCACCGACGATAGCGTGATGGTATCAGGCGACATTCGCGTTCTCCATCAAGTCGGTGTAGCCATTTTCTTCAACATCAAGAGCCAGTGACTTATCGCCGGTCTTGATAATCTTTCCCGCAGACAGGATATGAACAAAATCCGGCACGATATGAGACAGAAGACGCTGATAATGGGTAATCACAACCATACCTATTTCAGGGCCTCGCTGGGAATTCACACCCTCTGAGACAATTTTAAGGGCATCAACATCAAGACCTGAATCTGTTTCATCAAGAATAGCAATTGACGGGTTAAGAAGCGCCATCTGCAGGATTTCATAGCGTTTTTTCTCACCGCCTGAAAACCCAACATTTACAGCCCGCTTCAGCATGTCATCTTTAATGCCGAGCTCAGTTGCCTTAGCCCGCACAAGCTTAACAAAGCCGAGCTGATCAACTTCATCCTCGCCTTGTTCGCGAAGCCGCGCATTAACCGCTGCCCGCAAAAACGCCATGCCGCCAACACCCGGCAATTCAACCGGATACTGAAAGGCAAGGAACATACCGGCACGGGCACGCTCATCAGCTTCCATTTCCAGAAGAGATTCGCCATCAAGCAGAATATCGCCTTCGGTTATCTCATATCCATTACGGCCAGACAGAACATATGAAAGTGTCGATTTGCCAGACCCGTTAGGGCCCATAATGGCATGAACTTCACCACGGTTTATAGTAAGGTTGATACCATGTAAAATGTCTGTATCACCAATGCGAGCATGCAGATTTTTAATCTCGAGCAGCGCCATAATATTATTTTCCTTTTTGTTTAACCTACTGAACCTTCGAGACTAATCCCGATGAGCTTTTGTGCTTCAACTGCAAATTCCATTGGCAATTCCTTCATGACTTCCTTGCAGAAGCCGTTCACGATCAGTGATACGGCATCTTCTTCTGTCATGCCGCGCTGAAGACAGTAAAAGAGCTGGTCTTCAGAAATACGGGACGTTGTTGCTTCATGCTCAATTTTAGCAGACGGATTGCGCGATACGATATAAGGCACTGTATGCGCACCGCACTGATCGCCAACCAAAAGAGAGTCGCATTGAGTGAAATTGCGGGCACCTTCAGCCCCCTTATTCATTTCAACAAGACCGCGATATGTATTTTGGGATTTTCCGGCCGAAATACCTTTTGAGATAATGGTTGACCGGGAGCCCTGACCAAGATGGATCATCTTTGTTCCGGTATCTGCCTGCTGCGCGCCGTTGGTTACAGCAACGGAATAGAATTCGCCCACCGAATCTTTGCCTGACAGCACACAAGACGGATATTTCCACGTGATAGCAGAGCCTGTTTCAACCTGCGTCCAGGAAATCTTTGACCTGTCCCCACGGCACGCCCCGCGCTTCGTTACAAAGTTATAGATGCCGCCCTTGCCTGTTTCATCGCCGGGATACCAGTTCTGAACCGTAGAATATTTGATTTCTGCGTCATCCATTGTCACCAGCTCAACCACAGCTGCATGCAGCTGGTTTTCATCACGTTGCGGCGCAGTACATCCCTCAAGATAGCTTACATAAGAGCTATCTTCGGCAATAATAAGCGTGCGTTCAAACTGTCCTGTATTTTGCTCATTAATCCGGAAGTAAGTGGATAATTCCATCGGACAGCGCACGCCCTTTGGGATGTAGACAAACGAGCCATCTGTAAAGACAGCACAATTAAGAGCAGAAAAGTAATTATCAGACACAGGCACAACAGAGCCCATATAGCGGCGAACCAAATCAGGATATTCGCGGATAGCTTCAGATATGGGGCAGAAAATCACGCCAACCTTTGATAGCTCTTCACGGAATGTTGTTGCAACAGACACAGAATCGAACACGGCATCCACCGCAACCCCTGCCAGCATCTTTTGCTCATTAAGAGGAATGCCGAGCTTTTCATAGGTACGCAGCAATTCAGGGTCAACTTCATCAAGTGACTTTGGCCCTTCAGCAGATTTTGGCGCAGCATAAAAATAGATATCCTGATAATCGATGGGCGCTATATTCAGTTTTGCCCAATTCGGGGTTGGCATCTTTTGCCAATAACGATACGCCTTCAGGCGCCATTCAAGCATCCATTCAGGCTCATCTTTCTTAGCTGAAATAAACCGAATGACATCTTCATTCAGTCCCTTGGGTGCTTTTTCTGTTTCGATGTCAGTAACAAACCCGTATTTGTAGCTACCAGTAGCATCTTCAACAGCGGCGATCGTTTCGGTTGTTGCAACCATGCGATTTATCCCCTTCTTAGGATTTTAGTACTTCGGTATTGCCTGTTCCCAAAGCCGCCGTCGGCACCTGAAACAAACTTTCCGGATTAAATAATTCTGCGAGTGAAACTTCACTCAATGCTTTGCGGATCGCAGTATTTACGTGGTTCCAGTTACCGCCCATAAAACAGCCATTCCGCACCGAACAGGGGTCTTCAACCCCATCAACACAGGCGGTGAGCGCAATCGGCCCCTCAACAGCCTCAATAACCTCAGCAATGCTTATATTCATCACCGGACGGTCAAGATAGTAGCCACCCTTGATCCCGCGCGTGCTCACAACAAGCCCAGCGGCAACCAGCGTCTTGGTTACCTTGGCAACAGTTGTCTGATTCAGCTGTGTGTGCTGTGCAATTGCCGCACTGGCCAGAATCTCACCCGGCCGCGCTGCCATAACGCCCAGCACAAGAATGGCATAATCTGTCATCCTATTAAGCCGTAACATATTCTATCCTATTATCATGACTAACGAAGAAATCTGCCATTGTGTAACACAGATATCTCACTGTTTTTGCGAATGATTATCATATTCAGGACTATTTTAGTCCTGTAACGTGAGACATAAGGGAAACCGTTTATAAAACAAGTCTGTAAGATGAAAAATTTTCTGCATCAAAGAAAATAAAATTACCGCAAAATAATAGGATTGGTCAGCAGACGCAGGCAAAAGCCAGTCCGCCGCAATGATAAGACTCACCCGAGGGCGTAATAAATAGGGAGGATGCGAAACCGGGGCCTAGTTAAAGGCCTCTCGGCGGAGCTTATACCGGCCATCTGTCATCCCGTCGAAAACTTCGTCAATATCAGGATGCCCAATAGGACCATTCTCGTCATCTGAAGTCAGATTCTGTTGTGAGACATAGGCTGAGTAGAAGCTATCAGAGTTTTCGGCAAGAAGATGATAGAATGGCTGTTCACGAACAGGGCGCACATCTTCAGGAATGGCGGCATACCATTCTTCAGTATTATCGAATTCTGGATCGACATCAACAATGACGCCCCGGAAAGGATAGTGTTTGTGCCGGACAATATCGCCAATGCAGAACACTGGCAAAGCCGCAACTTTAGGATGAAGAGTCATAAAATGCTTCTATGCGAGATTAAAAGCGGTCCTTAACTTTAAGAACCTGACGACCGCCATACATGCCAGTTTTCAGATCAATATGGTGAGGGCGATGTAATTCACCCGTTACCTTGTCTTCAACATAGGCATCATTGGTCAGCGAGTCATGTGCACGGCGCATATCGCGCTTTGATTTGCTGACTTTACGCTTTGGGACTGCCATGGTCCGCTCCTGTATATCGCTAAATCTGCCAATAAGCAGATATAAACTGAAACAAAAAGGGGAGTGGTGGAGCCAGACGGGATCGAACCGACGACCTCATGCTTGCAAAGCACGCGCTCTCCCAGCTGAGCTATGGCCCCACATTTACCCTTTAAAAAACCGATGCCGCCAAAAAAAATAGCGGCACCAGACGGTCGGGTGTTTATGATCGAAACACCTTAGAAGGTCAAGCCTCTTTTTACCCCAACAGACTGCTTTTAGCCTGAAAAAGAACCAAAGAGCCTTTTGATGCCTCCCTTAAGCAGCTGAAAGAGATGAAAGAGCCTCTTTAACAGCCGGATGAACCAACTCACCTTTGGCAACATTTAGGCCGCGTGCAAGATGTTCATCATCATGAAGTGCCGCAATGCCTTTGTTCGCCAGCGCCATGACATGCGGTAATGTTGCATTATTCAACGCTTCAGACGAGGTGCGCGGCATAGCCCCAGGCATATTGGCAACACAGTAATGCACAACGCCGTCAATGACATAAGTTGGGTCTTCATGTGTTGTCGGACGAGATGTTTCAGCACAACCACCTTGGTCAATCGCAACATCAACCAGCACTGAGCCTGTTTTCATGTCGGCCAGCATAGAGCGTTGAATAAGCTTTGGTGCGCTTGCGCCTGGTATCAGTACCGCACCAACAACCATATCAGCACGGCAGATAGCCTTACGCAGCGTTTCAGCTGTTGAATAGCGGGTTGTTACAGCGCCGCCAAATAAATCATCAAGATAGCGAAGGCGCGGCAAGGACCGGTCAAAAATCATCACTTTTGCCCCCATCCCAACAGCCATCTTTGCAGCGTTTGTGCCAACGACACCGCCACCAATAATCACAATATCGGCTGGATCAACACCCGGAACGCCTGAAATAAGAACACCGCGACCACCTTGATGTGCGGACAGATGCGCAGCCCCTTCAATAACCGAAAGCCTTCCCGCAACTTCAGACATCGGCGCCAAAAGCGGCAATCCGCCTTGTGCATCCGTAATTGTTTCATAGGCAATCGCTGTGCAACCAGATGACATCAGGCCAACCGCCTGTTGCTCGTCTGCGGCAAGGTGAAGATAGGTAAATAGAATCTGATTCGCAGAAAGCTGGCTATATTCAGATTTCTGCGGTTCTTTTACTTTTACAATCATATCAGCATCAGCAAAGACAGTGGCGGCGTCTGGAACAATTTTAGCCCCTACTGCGGCGTAATCTGCGTCCGACGCGGAAATTCCGGCGCCTGCGCCTGCTTGTATCAAAACATTATGGCCCGCCCGAACAAGTTCAGACACAGAGTTTGGCACAAGACCAACCCGCTTTTCATGGACCTTAATCTCAGTTGGAACACCTATTATCATGACATAACCCCTGTTCATTATATGAGTTGGTAGCGCCTACCCTGCACGAGAGCATTATCGCTAGATTACAAGAATAAGAATAGGGGAATTCACGCGAAATGTGCTGTCAAAAAGATGCAAGATTTACTGTTTTTTTCACATAAAATTTTACTAAATTAAGATTTAGTTGAATATTTATGCTTTTATATGATATTACTTACAATATAATTCGCTTAGTCATTATCAAAGAAACCTGCGTTTTGCTAACGCGCTGACAAGCACCTTATAGCGGCTCTTAATCGTAGAGAGACGCTTTGGCAGAGACAAGGAGAAAAACTATGGATAAAATTGATCGTTCCATTCTAACAATCCTGCAAGAAAATGCACGTATTGCAAATGTAGAGCTTGCGGACCGTGTTGGCCTATCGCCTTCTGCCTGCCTTCGCCGCGTTGGCCAGCTGGAAAAATCCGGCATTGTCAAAGGCTATCACGCTGATCTTAGTCTTGAAAAACTGGGGCACTCGGTGCTGGTTTTGGTAAATATTACGCTAGACGGGCAATCTGCCAATATGTTGTCTGAATTTGAAACCGCTGTTGGCAATGTTCCGCAAGTACTTGCCTGTTTTCTGCTGGCAGGTGAAAGCGACTATTTGCTGCGGGTTGCGGCACGCGATGTAAATGATTTCGGCAGAATTCATACAGAATTTCTGTCTGCCCTTCCCCATGTGATGCGGATGGAAAGTAATTTCATCCTTCGTGAAGTAACAAACAGAGGTCTTTCAGCCGAAGAGCTATAGGCCTAGCTGTGCTGCAACTGCTCACCATGCGCTCTTATCCGGTCCAACAGCGTTTGGAGTGCGGACCAGTCATCCTGTTCTGCAATCCTATCCCACACAGCTTCTACCTGCGATATCTCCAGACTAACAAGCTCTGCAGATTTCAGCGCCTGACGGATATCGTCTGATTGGCGTGGCCGAAAACCTGCTACCATCTTCTGCAAGGCTAAAAGGTCGGGCTGTGTGTGCCAGCGTTCATCTTTTGATGATAGCGTCCCGCCATATAAATCCTGAAATAAAGCATCCCAGCCATAACGGCTTGATTGTGCCGCCTGATAAAACTGTTTTGTAAGCGCATCAGCCTGTTCAGCCGGCACCTCCTGCAGCCCCAGACGCCAGACAAGGCGGCGAGCAAGCGAGGCTTCCATTTGTGGGTAGAACTCTGCCAAAGCCTGCTGCATAACCTCTTGGTTTGTGACATGCACAAAACAATCAGCAAGCCGGCATAAAGCCCACAAAGCTGCTTCTGGCTGGCGTCCATAGGCATAGCGGCTTTGCTGATCAAAATAAGCGGCGGTAAATGCAGGGTCGCAATGCGGCAGAAACCGCCATGGCCCGAAATCAAATGTCTCGCCGGTTAGGTTGAAGTTATCAGTATTCATTACCCCATGGACAAAACCTGCAACCATCCATGCGCCAACCATATCTGCAACACGGGCAATAAGAGCTGTCAGCAATGCCAGATAGAGTGTGTCTGCGTCCTGATGGGGGTCACAATTAGGATAATGGTGGGCTACAACATGCCGGGCAAGAGCTTCTGTGGATTTATCATCACCAAGATAAGCGCAGCGCTGAAAACTGCCAATGCGGATATGGCTATTGAGCAACCGTATCATGACAGCTGAGCGGGTAGGAGACGGCTCATCATGCCGCATGAGCGCTTCGCCTGTCTCAATCACACTAAATGTTTGCGAAGTTGGCACATTAAGAGCGGCAAGCATCTCGGTTGCCATTATTTCGCGCACAGCCCCTTTAAGGGTTAGCTTACCATCTGCTGTTCTAGAATAGGGCGTTGTACCTGACCCTTTGGTCCCAAGATCTAGCAGACGGCCCGTTCCTGCCTCACGCATTTGCGCAAATAAAAACCCGCGCCCATCGCCAATTTCAGGGTTATATGAGCCAAACTGATGACCGTGATAGCGCAGAGCAAGAGGCTGAGAAAAGCTACCTTCAAGCGGCCGGAAATGAGCAAAATGAGCAATCCAGCTTTCATCATCTAGCCCGCCAAGCCCAACTTTGTCTGCGGCTGCCTGATTACGATAGCGCAAAATTGCGTCCGGAAAAGAAGCCGCCTCAACCTTATCATAGAAGGCGGCGCCAAGTTGTTGATGAATTATTTCAGGCTGAAAACGGCTCATTATGCCACGGTCCTTATCATTAAAAAAAAAGAGTTACTTGCGGGACATGCTCACCTCTATCGCCCCACATTCTACCAGCTAACCCATGTCATTTATCTTTTTTTGTCCTTTTTTTCAAATTTCGACGACAAGGGCGGCAATAGAATAGACAGGCACGCACATTTCTTATCAGGCTAAACGATATCAAACAGTGCTGATAGTTAATCTGCGGCATTTTATCATAATCAGTGAAGGAGGTCACAGCATCATGTCTCAGCTTTTGAATGTCCTTGAGCCAATCCAGCATGCACATGGCCTGCCAAATGCCTGCTATATTAATGATGATATGTATAAGTCTGAACAACAGCAGATTTTTGCAGATGGCTGGGCTGCCATTGGCTTTGGGATAGATGTACCAGACCCTGGATGCGTAAAACCACTTGAATTTCTTGGGATTCCGCTATTATTAACCCGTACCCGTGATAATGTTGTGAAGGTATTTGAAAATGTCTGCCGGCACCGCGGGATGATTCTTGTTGAAAAAGCAGCGCGCCTTAACGGTCCTATTACCTGCCCCTATCATGCATGGTCTTATGATTTGGAAGGACAGTTGCGCTCAACACCTCATGTTGGGGGCCCAGACATCCATGAACATCACGATATTGTCTGCGGCTCACTATCCTTAAGCGAGGTCAGTTCTGTTGTATGGCGGGATGTGATCTTCATTAATCTGTCCGGAACAGCGCCGCCGTTTGATATTGTTGCCGAAGACTTACAAGCGCGGTGGTCAGAATTTGATAAACCACTGCATTTTAGCGGCGATGACAGCCTGTTTTCACTCATGCTAGACTGCAATTGGAAGCTTGCCGTTGAAAATTACTGTGAAGCCTATCACCTCCCCTTCATTCATCCGGGCTTAAATAGTTATTCACGTCTTGAAGATCACTATAATATTCTGTCACATGATTCCTTTGCTGGTCAGGGCTCATATGTCTATAATCCCCAGATATCTGATGATGGCCGGGGCTTCCCCTCATTTGAGGGTTTGTCAGAAAAATGGGATACGGCAGCTGAATATTGTGCTTTTTTCCCAAATGTCCTGTTTGGCGTTCATAAAGACCATGCTTATGCCATTCTGCTGATACCCAACGCGCAGAACAAAACAACCGAACATGTTGCTATCTATTATGCTGACGAGCAGGCATGTGATGACAGCTACGCCGACATGCGCGCTAAAAACACAGCCATGTGGAAAGATATTTTTATCGAAGACATTATTGTAGTTGAAGGCATGCAAAAAGGCCGTAATGCGCCATCTTATGATGGGGGGAAATTCTCGCCCGTAATGGATTGCCCAACCCATCATTTCCACAAATGGGTGGCATCAGCACTGCTTGCCAAGCAAAACGGCCCCGAAAATCTAGGACGAGACTAATGCAAAAAATATCTAATATTTGACGAAATTGAACGTGCTAGAATCTTTTCGACTCTTCAAGTTCATCCTGAAATATTGCACTGAGCTTGCCAGAGAGAACATAGTCAGTAATGAAATCACCAAGACGGATAAATTCGTTATAGAAGCGCGTGCCCTCTGCGTCCTTTAATCCTTGAAAATTGGAAGACATCTGACGAACAAGAGACAGGTCTGATAAGGGCGGGGCTAACACAACATTCAAGCCTTCCAGATTTTCTGAAAGTTTTGATAAATCGCGCTGACCTGGCGGAATACGGTTCGGCACGATAATCAGATGCGGTGTAATTGTAACATTGTTTTCCTTGCGTTCATCCATTTCCCTGATGAATTCAATGGTTGGGCGTAAATCTGCCCAAGATAAGGACGTAGGAACAATAATACATTCACACATCATGGCAATCTGCCAGACATTTCCGGGCCAGCCAGCACCGGTATCAACAATCGTCAGTGATGTTTCTTCGGTGCGCATCCGGCGTAAAATACTATCAACGGTGACCAAGCTAAGGCCATCAAATCTATCGCTTACGGGGAAATGGCGGACATCGCCTTCCTTGGCAAGTGGCTCAACAAGTTCAAAAGCTGTTCCCTGACGATCAGTATCCAGCAACTGGACAGAACGTTTTGGAAACCGAATGCGAAAATAATCAAACAAAAACGCTGATATCGTGCTTTTACCTACGCCGCCCTTGATATTTCCAACAAAGATAGATTGGCCTTGGTCCATAATATTCTCAATCTAAAGCAGCACGATGCGGCATAAAAAATTCATGATGGTATAATAGTTAATCATTACCCCACATGCGTTATTATCTTTATCGGATAGAGGTGAGCATTATCTGCACATATCCGCATTAAACATATTAACAACTGCAACAATGTTGCCACTTACTACAAAAAACTCTCATTGCCTATTATTTTAGTCAAAAACCCTGAACTTTAGCGGCACCTATTATGCCGTATCATGAGCATCAGCGAGTGATTTCGCCTGATTATAGAGCATTCGTGTTTCATCAACATAGACATCGCGCGTGATATATCCTGTGCGGAACATGTCTTTCAATGACATCATACTTTGCTCAATAAGCCTCAACTCATCGGTTATGGGCGTGGTTTCAGGCAGGGGAGCCTGATTTTTTGGCTTTGCAGGCGTGGTGCGGCGAAACACTTTGAAACCCTCTTCATCGTCTGACAATGACATCACAGAAGAGGAAATAGACTGACCTTTGTTTTGGCCCTCATCTAACGGGCTCTTTGGCATGCCATCAATAGAGAGCTGTTGTGCCAGTTTTTCCGCCTCATTATCTGGGGCGCTATCTGGCATAGGCTCTTTGACAGGCCCTTCAATATTCGTGAGCTCAGTAATACGTGGCTTACCTTGGCCATGCATTGTGGGGTCAGTATCACCTGACATGTGAGAGGCACGCGGCACATCATTGCGCTTTGCAGTCCTGATAATAAGAAGCAGAATAAGAAAAAAGGCCATGACGATACCACCTAGTATCATCACTTCCTGTTCAGCTGCCATAATGCCTGCAACACCTGCAAAATCCACCGTAAACACCTTACGCTAAGCTTGGTTAATTATTGTCGTATTATAGAGTGATTAACCAGATGAGAACAACCCTAACTTCCTTCTGGAATCATAAAAACATATCCTTATCTCGGTGATGCGCCTTGCCCGCACTGCTTAATCGAATAAAGAGAACGAAGACAGACCTCCTGAATTTTCTTGCGCCGTAATAGATAGCGTTTCACAAGTAACTAACAAACAGACACAAGATGAGCCGCATATCAGAAGAGAAGAATTGGTGCCATGCAAGATAAAATGACAATGCCAGAGACTGTTTCATTCCACCGGATGGATGAGGGAACAGAAGACGATTATGCCCTGCTTCACAAACAGGAGCAGAATTTTATTACTGCCCTGCCCAGCCGTATCGTCAGTGCCTTAGAAAATCTTGAACATTCACTGTCCGGTTATCAGGTATCACGGCTTGAACATTCACTCCAAACAGCAACACGCGCTGAACAGGGCGGAGCTGATAAAGAACTCATCGTTGCAGCGCTTATTCATGATATTGGTGATGATTTAGCACCAGAGAATCATTCTCAGATGGCAGCAGCAATCATTCGCCCCTATGTGCGGGCCGAAGTAACTTGGATTTTAGAGATGCATGGCGTCTTTCAGATGTATTATTATGCAGATAAAATAGGTTTGAATAAACATGAACGGGACCGCTGGCGGGACCATCACTGGTTTGATAGTTGTGAGAAATTTTGCCGCGACTGGGATCAGGTATCCTTTGACCCGTCCTTCCCTTCCAAGCCATTAGATTATTTTATTCCCCTGATATATGAGATTTTCTCACGCCCTGCTTTCAGCCCCGACATCATAAGCTCAGACACATAATAGGTCACATGAAACGAGAGAGAGAATGTTAGGCTGGCTGCGCACAAAACTATTCGAACAATCAATTACAGATGCCTATTCGCGCCGGTTAAACCAGCAAGGCGCCAGTGCATCTGGTGTATTCTGGGCCTCTCGTTTAAGTCAGCAGGCTAGATTTGACCACGCATTGATGCTGCTGGCAGCAAAATGGCATAATAGCACAACCATTTGCGATATCGGATGCGGCTATGGCGCTCTTTACGAATTCATAAAGAAAACACCTCGATATCAGTCTTTTGGCTATCAGGGCATCGATATTAACAAGGATATGATTGCCGCCTGCAAAGAAGAATTTGGTGATACAGCGCCTTTTTCGCGCGCCCGCAGTCCCATATCGCAGGTTGATGTCGGTCTTTATATTGGCACATTCAATCTCTGCCATGCGGATAATTACATCCTGTGGCAGGATTATATCCTTGGTCAGCTTGAAAAAAGCTGGCCTAAATGTCGTGGCGGGCTTGTTCTGAATATGACAAGCCGATCGAATGCGAGCATTCACAATCAGATATTTTATGTTGAGCCAGCTGCCTTCACAGCCCGCTTGAAACAGCATTTTGGCCCGTCAGTCACAATTACCGCCCATGCGACACGTTATGTGGATAACGATACCATTTTCGTAATTTCCCGATAGGGCTGTTATCGCTCTCTTGGAGCCGAACAACAGCTTTTATGTCTCATTTTAGCAACAATATCTGCATAAATCGTGCGCTTGGCCTAGACTTTTCTTAATTACCACTTGTCCTAGAGGCCTCAATGCCCTAAATGCTTGGTTGTAGCCTAATTGCTACACGACGATATTAAGTACTACCTGCCTGATTTTTGCCTACCTAGGTTCAAACGAAGACAGAGATGTATTTATCATCGCCCTGTCACTGATGAGCTGAAAGGAACTAACATGGCATCAGGAAAAGTAAAGTGGTTTAACCCAACAAAGGGTTTTGGATTTATCGAGCCAAGTGATGGCGGCCAGGATGTGTTTGTACACGTCACAGCTGTTCAGGCTGCTGGTCTGACATCACTAGAAGAAAACGCAAGCATTAATTACGAACTTGAAGAAGGTCGTAATGGTAAAGTTGCAGCTGTTAGCCTTGAGCTACAGTAAAGTATAATCACACTGAGAGGAATTAAGATGGCTTCGGGAAAAGTAAAATGGTTTAACCCAACAAAGGGTTTTGGATTTATTGAGCCAAGCGATGGCGGCCAGGATGTGTTTGTACACGTCACAGCTGTTCAAGCTGCTGGTTTGACATCACTTGAAGAGAACGCAAGCATCAATTACGAACTTGAAGAAGGTCGTAATGGTAAAGTTGCAGCTGTTAGCCTTGAGCTACAGTAAAGCGCGATCTTAACAGAACGCATTTTATGAAAGGCTGACCTTACTGGTCAGCCTTTTTTTGTTTAGGAGCCAGAAATGAACACACAACAAGCCCTCACAAAGCGTCTCTTTTATGGAACCATAACCACCATTTTCTGCCTTTTCCTTATTGCAAGCCATCCCTCGCCTTTATCAGCCCATACAGCGCCCTGCTTGCTTGCCGGCAATACAGCTGAGGCAATTATGGCTTATAATGCCTGCAAGGCTGAAAGCCAGGCAGGAACAGCTAACATAATAGCCGGTAATACTGATACCCATCAGCAAGAGGCAGAAATCCAGCGCCTGCAGAGCGAAAACGAAAGGCTTCGCGCACAACTCGATACGGTACGTATGACATTATTTGAGCTTCTCCAGAAGCTAACGACACAGTAGGGATAACTGCCTCACCGTCAGGACTTATCCTTGGGCGTTGCGCCCATCATCATCTTTAGCGCTGAGCCAAGCCGCGCCTTATCAACAGCGCCTACAGCGCGCATGGTTGCTATCTTATCATCAAGTTTATTCTGCTGGCTATCCAGCAACACTGAAACGCGCTTAGCCCGCGCCTGAGCTTCAGTCTTTTCACGAGAAGATGGCTGGTCAGGTGCTTTATTATGCTTATCAGTCATCATTATTGCCTTTATTTCCTGCCCTTAGAGCTGATAAAAGAGTTTTGGTATCATAGGTTCTTTTTCTAACTATAGCAGAGAGACAGAGGCGTAAAAGATGGAATTTCTCATTTTATGGGTTCTAAGCGGCACTATTATGGATAGTGGTCTGCGCTACAAGGATGCTGGCGAATGTTTTGCCACTGCCCAGAATTTAGGAAAAGACCTACGCTATGTTGGGCTTTCGCCGCCGCAATTCACTTGTATACCTGTCAAAAAAGGAGCAGAGCTTCGGCTTTATCCCGGGCAGCAAGGGAGCCGCTTTCCCTTTTAAAAAAGGCAGTTTCGCACCCTCTTCATGAGGACAAAAAGGGGAGTTGGGGGTATTACAGCGTGATGGTAGAGCGTACTGGGATTGAACCAGTGACCCCTACAATGTCAATGTAGTGCTCTCCCGCTGAGCTAACGCTCCATCACGCTTCGGATAACGTGCTAAAAAAACAGGCTATCGAGCCATTTGGTCTAATCATTTATCCAAGCCAAGTCAAGCATGCTTGAGATAACAATGCCTTGTCAGAACCACAGATAAATCAGCCCAAGATAAACATCGTATCTATTTGCAAAAGGGGTGGCATAACATTATCCTGACAGCCCTCTTTCTTGACTCTCTTCTGGCCTCTCTTCTGGCCTCTCTTCTGGCCTTTCACAGGAAAGACTTCTATCCTCACAAA
>OBMK010000137.1_pt1 | contig 69292 bp, 70 predicted proteins | sample 1539081 | NCBI WGS metagenome assembly OBMK01 (sample SAMEA3355528, study PRJEB22509) | marine metagenome | biome: marine; feature: river plume; material: water | place: USA | collected 2010-08-07 | depth 0.5 m | reverse complement strand
AAATTAACCTCAGCTTATTAACTATGATAACACTAGACAAAATAAAAGCAATTGCCCAAGATATTAAACTTGATGTTGAATGGGTTAACGACAGCCACACAGGGCATGAACACAACGGAGTTGTGTCAGGATTGAATCAATTAATTAGACACCTTGAAGAGGTGGATGACAGCCACGAGAAAATATACATAGGATGGGGAATAGAGGATGTTTTTAGCCTTGACCCAACGTTGACACGTGACCAAGCGGTTGAAGTTTTAGAATTAGCAGAGCATTATCATGATGCCAATTACGGTATTAATTGGGACACGCTCGACCACTATATTGATGACGTAAAAAACAAAGAAAATCAAACAGTTTAACTACACAAAAAATTAAATCATGAGAAATTATAGCATAACTGACCAAAAACATATAATAGATAATAGCAACTTCATGGAGTTAGTCGATGAATTAGCAACAAGAGAAACAGAATTGAAGTTTGGCTTAAAAACCTTTAAAGAACCAGAAGAAATGTATTTTACAGAGGAGGCTCAAGACTATTACAATATTGCTTATGAGGAGATAGAAACTCTTATTAATAAAACCATCAATACCTTTTCAGATACTTCCGTTGAGTTTACGCTTTACAGCAAACAAGTTTCTATAAAAACAGAGGACGAGTGGGAGAACACGCAGACCCATTGTGACATTTGCGAAGAGGAAATAAACATGGAAGAGGATTTTTACAGATACGGGACAACCCACGAAGGAAATGAAGTTATGTGTTGCGAAGAGTGTGAACGAAACGAAATAGATAGTTCGGCAAGTTGCGTTCCTTATGGAGATTATAACTATGACGTGGGAGAGAGGTATTCTTTTAGCCCTTTGTTTGGTGCATTGAATCCATATTTAGAGGAGTTGTGGGGTAAAGAAGTCGGAGAGTTTCCCGTTAAAAAAATGGAATGGAAAAGTACTGACGGTTGGCGTGGGTATTATGACCTAGAATTTCAAGACGGATGGAGAACATTTGACGGATGGATTACGGGTTGGGTAGATGATACTATTTCGCACAAACAATTTGTCTTAGAGTTTTTAGATGACCTCAAAGAAGAAAATGAGACACTTGATTTTCCTTTATGGATTATTACCACACAGACCTCCAACGTATTTTCTACAGCTACAGATATTATATTCAGAGAAGAAGACTCAAAAGAGTTTGAGCAGTTTTTAATTGAAAGGTACGGGAAAAATTTTGAAGACCTTAAAAATTCATTGTCATGAGACATGAGAACAGGAGAATTAATTTAATAAAATAAACACCATGAATTGTCCAAAATGCAAAGAAGATACAATAGTTGTTGAAGATTTTGAGTTTAACCACTCAGAGCAAAGCGTCACAGAGTTTTATGTATGCGAAAATTGTGGAAGCACAGGAGTAATACTTTCAAGAATGGAGTTTTACAGTATTGAAGAAGACGAAGACCTTGAATACGGATATATATTATGAAAGACCAGATACACCCCGTTTTAGATTGGGGAACAAAAGAACTCGAAGACATGCTACAAACTTATGCAGATAGAACGAGAAGATTGCCAGTAGGTAAAATGGTTAAAGTTGTTTCATCAAAAAAAAATGAAGCAATTGATAACTACCTACAGGATGCACTCGACAAAATAATTTCAACTTTTGAAAATGAAATTGAAGAGTCGATAAGATGTTATTTATGGGATGGACTCTATGAAAATTCCCACAATATAACTGAAGACCTTATAAGGTTAGGATACTTTGAAGAGACAACTTTAAAAAAAGAAAACAACTTTGAGAAGTATGGAGAAGAAACAGAAAGAAGACCGTATGAGAAAAAGTCTAAATTCTGGAAAGACAAATATATTAATCCAATTAAATTTTAATCAAATGAAAAAAATATTATTACTATTCAGTTTTATAACTGTTACGGCAAGTTGCGTTGCTACAGATTTATCAGACCTTGACAATCTTTTTATAGATATACGAACTGACGGACTCTTGACTATTTCTACTTTAGAAGACAACCAAGGCACTGTTACTCAGTCAGATACAGCCACACAATCAGGGACAAATGAGGGACAAATTGATGATAGTGAATGTGAATTGATGCTATGTAATACCGTGAATGAGTTTCAAGAATTCTATTCAGAAGGAGACATTTTTGATTTCGGTATGTATCAAGCTCAATTAAAGAGCTATCACGACTTTGAAGATGAAGAGTGGACAGAATGGTTTGACGAACAGTTTGGAGTCAGGAGAAGCGTTAAAATGGCTCGATTTGAATACTTAGAGCAGGTAGAAGGAAAGGATGTTGACATTGAAATGTTTTACAACGCTTTAGAAGGCGATTTTGTAATGGGCAGAATCATTTTTGAGAAAGACTACAACGACATGAAAAACAATATAGTTAAAAAGTTTTACGAAGAAGCGAGAGAAGATTTTAATCCTGAAGTAAAATATTCAAATAATAGATTTAGCAATTATTTTGAAAATGCAGACGGAGTTTATTATAACATAGTTTATCAATTACAAGGAGATTAATCATGAGCATTTGCGAGAACAAAATTAACATATACCTCACTAAAAAGTTTGATGACATTTTAGAAGAGTTTAAAAAGATAAGCGAGTTTGACATGTTTACGGATTACTGTATTACAGGGCTTGCTGAAAACGACATGAATCTTTTAAAAGAATTAAAAGAAATTGACTTCATGAAAGAAACTACAAAGCAAGATTATTTATACCTTTTTGGTACAAAATGGGTTGACTTTGAAGGTGTAGAAGAACGTGAACACATGCTAACAATACAATTTGAAAGTGCATATTCTCCTCCTATTCCCTTTGTAGAGCTATTGTCTTTAAAGTATGGTTGTTCAATTGATTTATCTTATTCAGAGCCAATGAGCGACAAAGCAGGGCTTATTGTATTTGTTTCTGGATATAAATCATTTGAAAGAGAAATGAATTATTATCAATACAGGTACAGCGTTGAGAATGATTTTGAGTGCTTAAAAGATTTGCTTGTAATTTATCCAAAAGAGTCTGTTTTTGAAGAGATTAGCAATTTAGATATATCATTGACAGCAGAAGAGAAGGCTAAATTACTTGAATTTGTTACAGAAGAAAATGATTTAAAAAAAATAGATAGCTTTGAATCCACTAATTTAAAAAGTAAATTATGAAAGTAAATGATTTTATGAGTAGGATTAAAGAGCTAGGTCTACAGAGCAGTTCAAAAATAAAAATAAAAAAGTTTTGGGATGGACAACCGTACTACTACCACGTAGGAGGAGTGCAATTAGAAGACGGAAACTTAATCTTTAATGCAATGAAAAACGATTATTCATCACTTGACTTAGAAAAAATAATGAACGACATAGAAACTACTCCGCTTAATGGCATGGTAAGGGTTGGCTCATTTAAAGTACATTATATACAGCCAACAATTGAAGGTTTTTCTTTGGTTATCAACACAAAAAAGAAAAAAGTTAGTAACTTGCAGAGAGTTTTAAATTTTAATTTATTAAAATGGTAACAGCACACAATCAAGATTTTTTAATAGCCAGTAATGAAGCTTTAAGAAAAGAAAACTTCAGACTCAAAACAGAAAATGTTTTACTGAAAGAACTTATAAATAAATTTAATAAAAATGCTAAACAAGGAGAATGATTTAAGGCTACAAAGAAAAATTCAATATGTTTTTGAAAGAGAGAAAAGACACAACGTTAAAAACATGCACGTTCAGGTTCATTCAAAGAACAGCAAGGATTTAATACTAACTGAAAAGTTTTTCTTTCCAAGGGTTTGTGTTGAAAAATTTATTTCAAATGGATTTATAAAATATGGGCTTTTTAATACCAATACAGAGTTGTATATGCCGTTAGAAGAAAATCATATAAACTTATGCATTCAGCACGGGATACCAACCTACAGCAGGACATTAAGAATTTTCATGAAAAAGAAAGCCTTAAAAAAACTTTTAAAATCAAAGAATAAACCTGAAAATTTTGAAGTAATAGTAGAAAACCTCCACTCTACTATACTCAGTATATATCAAAGTGGGGAAACAATTAATTTAAATTTAATCAAATGAGTAAAACAAAATCAGTTTTTGAAACGTTGTCTTCAATCAATGTAAATGACAAAGTAGAAAAAAAGAATGGACTTACTTATCTTTCATGGGCGTGGGCTTGGAGTGAAGTGCAGAAACACTATCCAGATGCAACGTACAAGATAAAAAAAACATTAACAAGCGATGGAGTAGAATACCCATACGTATCAACTGCACTAGGTTTAATGTGTGAGACAGAAGTAACCATAGAGGGTAACACAAAATCAATGTGGCTTCCTGTAATGGACGGGGCAAATAAAGCTATGAAAGAACAACCATACAGTTATAAAACTAGGTATGGAGACAAGTCAGTTGCTGCTGCAACAATGTTTGACGTAAACAAAACCCTTATGAGATGTTTAGTTAAAAACTTAGCTATGTTTGGTTTAGGTATATATATCTATGCAGGAGAAGATTTACCAGAATCAGAAGAATCACTATCATCAAGTACTGCACCAACACCCACAGCTCCTGTAAGAAAAGAAATAAAGGCAGGAACAAAGCTATTCAATACGGCTATTGATAAAATAAAACAAGGAGAAGGAACTGTAGAACAATTAATAGAGAAGTTTCAAATATCTAAATCAGATTACAATCTTCTAGTTAAAGCAACATCATGAGCAGCGAAATAATAGAAAAATTAAGAATAGACGAAAACTATTACGGAGAAATTGGAAGCAAATACATGAGCAATTCAGATATAAAAGGATTGCTTGAAAACCCATACTTATTTAAATATCAAAGGGAAACTGGAAATGTAAGGAGTGCAACTCCTGAGATGATTATGGGCAGATATTTTCACAACGTAATGCTAGAGCCTGAAAAGTGCTCAGAGTATAAGTTTGTAGACATTAAAAACCGAAATACAAATAAATACAGAGATGCCAGAGAAGAAAACTCAGGAGAGGAATTACTTCTTAAAGATGAAATTGAAAAATGTGAATTAATGGCTCACAAGCTTACTCAAAATTCAGAGGTTTTTGATTTAATAGACCCAACCGATATAGAAGTTGAAGTTCCAGCAATAGGAATGGCTTTAGACGGAGGAAAATACTTGTGGAAAGGAAAAGCAGACATTATAAACAAGAAAAAGGGATTAATAGTTGATTTAAAAACAACAAGTTCTCTCGAAAGGTTTAGAAGTAGTGCTTACAAATATAACTATCACAGTCAGGCTTACATATATAAACAGCTTTTTGGCTTAGACATGATATTAGTTATTATTGACAAAAACACTTATCAAATAGCTGTCACACCATTTTCAGATTATGCTTTAGAAAAAGGCGAAGAAAAAGTAAGGGCAGCAGAAGAAATATTTTATAAATACGTAGACCCCAAGGGAGCAGGGGATGATGCTTCACAACACTTAATTAAATTTGAAATATAATGCAAAACAACGAATCAAAACCAGAATTTCCAGACGGCATACTTTACATGCCCTCAAGAGCAGCAGCCCCTGAATGGGCAGACGGTAAAATTATTATTTACCCAAAAAAGTTTGGAGCGTGGCTAAAGGCTAACCCTAATTTTCTTCAAAAATATAATGGAGATGACCAAATAGTTTTAGACATAAACAAAGCAAAGGCAAGCACTCCTGACGCTCCAAAAGGATATGCTATAGTTAACACCTACAAGCCTGAAGAAACTGCAACCTCTACAGTAGCAGCAGCTCAGGAGGAAGATGACATTTTCGGATAGTCACAACAATTAATAATTCAATCTTACAAAGGGGTAGAACTAACTGCCCCTTTTAATTTAAATCAAATGAAAAAAAACAATTCAAAAAGAACTATACCCGATTGCGAAGACATTGATAGAATATACAAAAACTATTGTCCTGTAGACATAATGGAAAACTCAAGAATTAGAGATGTTGTCGATTACAGAGTATTTTTTGTAAAGCTTTGTTTAGATTACACAGAAGCAACAAACACCGTTATTTCAAAATACATAAAAAGACATCATGCAACTATCAATCATTACAAAAACAACTTTGAGGTTTTCTGTATAAACAATAAGAAAGCATACAGAAACTATTTAAGCGCAGAGAAGCACATACAATCAGTTTTCCCTTCGGCAGGTAAACAACCTATAAAAAGTATAGAAGCTGACCCTTTAAATGTATCTAGAATGTATATAAGAAGATACCACGCTTCAAAAACTAAGCTTAATTTTTACAAAGAATACTCAAGAAGTTTAGAGTTAAAAATAAAAACCTTAGAAGGCAATGAAGTCTAATTTTATATCATTAAATAGAAGGATTTTAGACTGGAGGTGGTATAAGAGACCTAATACGTTTAGGCTTTTTGTTCATGTTTTGCTTAAAGCAAACTTCAAGGACAAAGAGTGGGAAAACATAACAATTAAAAGGGGTAGCTTCGTTACAAGTTACTCTCATTTAGCAAAAGAATTAGGTCTAACAGTTCAACAAATACGTACAGCAATTCGACACTTAACTGAAACAAAAGAGGTTTCAATATCAACACACACAAAATACTCTGTAATATCAGTAAACAAGTACGATAGCTACCAAAAGACAAATGAAGCTAACACACAAGCAACACACAATCAACAAGCAACTAACAAACAACTAACAACAACTAATAATGTAAATAATGCTAATAAAGAAATAAATACTCTTACTCTAGGGGGAGTAGATGAATCTTATGCTCAAGCAAAAAGAGATGACATTTGGTTAGAGCATTTGATGATGAGATACACTTTGAAGAAGAATAAGATTTTACTAAAAATGGATAACTTCGCAAACTTCCTGAAGGACAAAGATGAGAAGCATGTAAATTTAAAAAGATTTAAAAGTGGCTTTTCTGGATGGCTGAGAACCGACACTCAAAAACAAAGTAATTCAAGGCACAACAATTTAACAATGTAACAGTAATGGAAAAGATAGAATGGAACGAAGTTCAGTCGTCAATCGGAAACAAGACAGGACAGGTAAAAGTTAAATGCCCTAGCTGTATAGACAGAAGAAGCAACAAAGCGGACAGAAGCTTGAGTGTGAATGTTGCAAAAGGTGTAGCTAAGTGTCACTATTGCGAAGCTATAAGCATAAGGGAAGAAGAGAATATAAAAGAATATACCCTTCCATCACAAGAATGGCAAAATCACACAGAGTTTTCAGATGGGTTCGTAAAGTTTGCAGAAGGCAGAAGAATTTCTCAAAAGACTTTGCAAGAGATGGGCATAACGCAGGAAAAATATTACATACCACAGAAGGGAAAAGAAGTTAACTGTTTTGTGTTTAATTATTTTGAAGGAGACAAAGTTGTAAATAAAAAATATAGAGACTCTGAGAAGAACTTTACCCAATCAAAAGATGGAAAGCCAATACTCTACAACGTAAATAATATTATCGGAAGCGAAACTGTTTACGTAATGGAGGGAGAGTTTGATGTTCTTGCCATGTGGGAGATTGGTATAAAGAACTCAGTTTCTGTACCCAACGGAGCAAATGACAATGACAACTACTGGATTAACTCAAACAAGTATTTGTCAGATGCTAAAAAAATATTCATCTGTACAGACAACGATGAAAAGGGTCAGGCTTTATCAGATAAAATAGCACACAGGCTAGGAAGGTACAGATGCGAAAGGGTGGTTTTTAAAAATAAAGATGCTAATGGAGACTTAATAGACGGAGGAAAGATAGGCTTAGAAACATCACTATCATCAAGCACAAAGTACCCTGCAAGCGGAACTTTTACAGCAGAGGACATTGCAGACGATATACACAGCCTTCACGCACACGGAAGACCCAAAACAATATACCCAAAAAACCATTCGTTTGGAGAACTAAAGGATGCTTTTTCTACAATGAGAGGACATTTAACCGTAGTAACAGGAATCCCCAGTCATGGTAAATCTAATTTTGTCGAATGGTATGTATTAAATCTACTTCAAGACTACAACATGAAAGCTTCTTTTTATTCTCCTGAACACCATCCAATGGCTTTGCATCAATCTACATTCATTGAAAAAGTTTTTGGAAAAAACTTCTTTATGGATAATTCAGACAGAAGTAAAATTTCTACTGAAGAAATTAATCAATACATTGAGTGGTCAAAAGAAAAAGTTTACATAACCTATCCTGAAGGAGAAGAAAGACCTACCTGGAAATGGCTTTTGGAAACATTCAAAGAGCAGGTTTACTCTTATGGAGTTGACATTTTTGTTATAGATGCTTTTAACAAAGTTGAAATGGGTGGCAATAAGAATGAATTGTCAGAGATAAGAACAACACTCACTAGGTTAACTAATTTTGCGCAACAAAATGATGTTATGATATTTCTTGTAGCACACCCAACTAAAATGCAAAAAGATGATTTAGGATACTACAAACAACCTGACTTGTATAGTGTTAGTGGTAGTGCTGACTTTAAAAACGTTTGCCATGATGGTTTATTAGTTTACAGGTATTTCAAAGATTACATGGACTACAGGAAAGATGACGTTGTTGTTAAATCTTTGAAGCAAAAAATGAAATTTCAAGGAGATACTCTGGAAGAAGAAGTTTTTAGATATGATTTACCAAGTGGAAGATATTACGCTGTAGGGAGCGAGGTCAACAAAGAAAGCATGATTTCAAAATCATACTACTCAAAACCTTTTAAAGAAAATCCCTACTCAAGTATACCTCAAGGCTCAAACCCTTGGAAAGACGAAAAAGATGACTCAGATTTGTTTTACTAATGCCTAAACCAAGAAAAGCTCCCTGCAATGTTAATACAACAAGCGAACATTACGATGCAATGCTTTGGTGCATAAAAAATGGAATAGTTATTAAACCTCTTCCTAAACAAAATGGCGTGTATTTAGAAATTTATGTCAAGAAACGTTTGACTATTTCTCCAGAATCCTACACAAATTGCGAGGCAAGTCAAAAAATATGGGACATTTATGTAAAACTTAGAAAAAAATACGACAAAAAGTTGTAAATTGTGAATAATTAAATATAATTTTATGTAATATGTATGCAGAACCTAACAAAAGAGAATTAAAAGCACTCACAAAGAATGCTTCAAAAGATGATTTAAACAAAATTGTCGAAAAGGTTTTGTCAAGAAAAAACATGTCTGTCTCTCAAAAAATTGACAGGCTTTTACTTTTTGACCACACTTTACATGGAGAGCTAGACCGAGACCATACAGTAAAAGATAAAAAAATTATTATGGCTAGGTCGAGAATCATCTACAGAGGGATTAAAAAAATTGACAAAAAACTTGGAGATAGTTTTCTTTTACATCAAGATGATGAATAAAAGAAATGGTACTAACACCTAGAGAAAAATTTATTGTGGATTTCTGCGAAGAGATACACAACAACGTTGCTAACGCTTGTGAAGGTCTGCTAGAAGTAGATAACGAAGAAGCTAGAGTCGGTGTACGAAAGCTTTTAATATCCGTAGAACGATTAAACAACCTTATACAAGAAGACAATGAATATTGATTGGAACGATTTTCTCGACAGAGCTAAAAAATATTTACCCCAAAAAGGCGGCAGCCTTAACAAAACGGAGATTGCTAAAAAAGTTTTAGAAGAACTAGGTAATCCTGAAAACATTTCACTTGAAAAAGCAAGAAGAGGCTTGTCTTCAAAGATGAAAAGAGAATCCCTTTTTGAAGATAATCCAGCCTTGTTTAATGAAGCAGAAGCAGTAGGGATTGCTCCTGAAGATATTAGGATGGCTTGGTATAAAGGTAAGAATTGGTCAATTTCATTTACCCCTAGCGACAAAGGTCCAAAGTTTGAGGACATGCTTAAAGACCATATAAAGGCAGTAAAAGAACACACGTTTAAATATGAAATTAAAAGAAGTAAAAGCAAGAATGGAGATAGTCATCTTTTGGTTGTCGACCCTGCTGATATTCACGTTGGTAAATTGGCGAGAGCGTATGAAACGGGGGAGGAATATAACACGGAGATAGCTATCAAAAGAGTACATGAAGGCGTTGCAGGTATACTTGAAAAAGTTAAAGGATTTCATATAGAAAAAATATTATTTGTTGCTGGTAATGATGTTCTTCATATTGACACTCCTGACAGAAAAACAAGAAAAGGAACAAGTCAAGATACAGACGGAATGTGGTACGACAACTTTCTAAAAGCAAAAGAAATGTATATAACTGTCATAGATAGATTGCTGCTTGAAGCAGATGTTCATTTTGTTTTTAATCCGTCAAACCATGATTACACAAATGGTTTTTTCTTAGCTCACAACATAGAGTCTTGGTACAAGGACTGCAAGAATATAACGTTTGATAATAGTATTGCTCACAGAAAATATTACAAATGGAATAACAATCTCATAGGAACAACTCATGGAGATGGTGCAAAAAACAACGACCTGCCTCTTTTAATGGCTACAGAAGCTAAAAACATGTGGGCTGAAACAAAGCACAGATATATTTATACGCATCATGTACACCACAAAACTTCAAAAGATTACGCAGGAGTAACTTTAGAATCTTTAAGGTCTCCTAGCGCTTCAGATAGCTGGCATCATATAAGCGGCTATCAGCATGCGCCAAAAGCAATAGAGGGCTTCTTACATCACAGCGAGTTTGGTCAGGTTGCGAGGCTAACACACACCTTTTAAGACACGTATGATAAAATATAAAAACAGAATCAGTCAAGTCATAGATTTCAGCGGAATAGGAAACGAAAAAATACACCCTACAGACCTAGATGCTTTACTTGAATTTGATAACAAATACCTTATAATATTTGAGGTTAAAAAGAAAGGTGTTGAAGTTCCTTTGGGTCAAAAGCTTTTGTTTGAAAGAATTGCAGATTCATGGGAGTCTACAAACGGTCCTTGTTGGGTTGCGTATTGTGAACACGATACAAACGCCTCTCAAATAATAGACATGATTAATTGTAACACAGTTAAAGTTTACAGAAAATCTAAAACTTATTCTCACACAGCCTCTGTTAAAGACTTTCTTATTAGCATAGCAGAGAAAAACAATATTACAAAACTAAAGAGTTCACTTGCATTAAGCTAGTCACTGTATTTCGTATATTTGATTATGCGAAGAATACAATGGAGCAGAAAACCCGATGAGTGGGAACGAGAACTCTTAAAAGAATACATTGAAGAGATGATGTCTATTGGCATAGATATTAGAAAGCATTATTTTTTTATAAATCTTGATACTACAGATGGCGCTGTAGAAATAATAAGATACCCTGAAGCAGCAATAATAGCGTTAGCTAACAACCTTGAGTGCTCAGAAATAGATGCACTCTGGTGTTGCGGAAACTTTCCTGGGTTTTTAAATGAATATAGAGAAATGCTTTATTGGAATGATATAAATGGATACCGTAAATACATTGTAACTACAAAAACATTTGATAAATTAGAACAGATAAAGTATCACGATTCTACATTTTATAGTACTAGCATGCTTAAAGCTCGAGAAGAATTTACAGAGATAGGATTTGATGTTCACAAGATAATAGACGTAGATGATTAAGCGAAGAAGAAAAGGAAAGCAAATAACGAGGTCTAAGAAGGTAATTGAAGATGGAGTGTCTTTTGCTAGTAAGCTTGAACTTTATATGTATAGAGCCCTTAAAAAAGCTAAAATACCTTTTGTTTATGAAGGGCAGACGTATGTAATTGTAGAAGGGTTCTTTTCAGAGAACGTTTCTTATGAAAAAACAAAAGCTCAAAAAGAATTAAACGACAGGGGCAACAAAAAGATTTTACCTATTAAGTACACACCAGACTTTGTAGATAAAGAGTATCCACCTAGATATATAATAGAAACTAAAGGTAATCCTAACGAAGCATTCCCATTAAGATGGAAGTTGTTTAAGAAGTTTTTGTATGATAGTGATATACATGCAGACCTATACATGCCTAGAAATCAAAAAGATTGCGACAAAGTTGTAGAATTAATAAAAAAAAAGTTGTAGATTTGTATTGATTGACAATGTAAGAACTGAATAAGTTTTTTTTCATTACGTGTAAAAGCCCCATTCGTAACACCGTGGGGCTTTTCTTATTTAGTATTCTCAATTCTCCACTTCAATATTCCCATTGTAGCTTCGTTAATTTTTCCTCCAGAAATTCTTTCTATTTCAGCTTTTAAACCTTCGGCTGCGTATGGTTTTTTTGCGTCTTCTCCTAGAAACTTAAACATAAGTAAAGATTTCACGGTTGGGTCTTTTTCAATTACCATTCTAGTTTGATTTCTTATACCCATATCCCTGCTATTAAAAAGAGAGTTTTGCTGTAATTCAGGAATTATAGTTGTATATAATTTACCAAAGAATCTGCCTTTCTTTTTATACTCATCCATTATTTCTTTTGAAGCCTTTAAGCGTTCTCCAGTAAGTAAGTTTACTTGATGTTCGCTAACAAGATTTCTTGAAGCTTTGCTTATGTATTTTTCAACCGACTCAGGACTCGCTCCTTGCTCGTACATGTCAAATATCTTATTCATAACCTTTGTTTGTTCTGCGTTTTCAGAAACAATTGATTGATATGAGTCAATATTTTTTATAATGTTTTCTTGTTGCTCAGGAAAGTTTTCAAAAGTTACCTTTTGTTTTTCTATGGTATTGTTGTCTATGTATCCTATTCCAAGATACTCTCCCTTCATTAATAAATTAATTTGAGCTACTCCCAAACCAGATTTTAAAAGAGTCCCTACAATTTCTTTCTCAGTCTTTCCTAGCTTTCTAGCAACGTCAACTTGAGACAAAAGACTTTCGCTTACTTCTATATTTTTTTCTTCAATGTCTGTGTAAACGTCTTTGATTTTTGAGACAGGTAAATCTAGTTGAGAGAACACTCTAACTCTTTCTTTACTTACAACATCTGTAATATCTTGTTTAGAGTTTCTTACAAAAGCAGAAACCTGCAAATCCCAATTAAATGTTTGTGTTCTAAAACCTGCAAGTGCATATATTTCGTCTTCTATTTGATATTCTTTACCAGTAAAAGGGTTTATTTTCCCGTCAAGAAGATTTTGTGTTTTAGCAATATTTCTAATGTTATTTAAAACTCCAGGACCTAATGTTTTAATAAGATAATCCTTATTGTCCTTTATCTTTCTTCCTGTTCTTAAATCTGCACCAGTATATAAACTAACCGCTGCTCCAGCTAATATCTCTGGGGCAATATAAGGCTCTAAAAAAGAATAGGTTGCTTCTGGTATCTTATCAATAAAATCTCCTCTTCCACTTCGTTCTCTTAAAAGAATAGACAAGGGTTTTGAAATTGTAGCCGCTGGAGCTATTGAGTTTAAATCAAGATATTTTATATTTCCATCTTCATCTCTGCCTTGGAAAAGTAAATTTGCATCTCTATAATATTCAGGAGCAGTATCTAAAATAGCTTTTTCTTCTTCTTCTGTAATTCCAAAATAAGCTCTACTACCTGCTGCTAATGCAAATGGAACCGCAGTTGCTGCTGTCATATTAGCTGCGCTTTGCAATGCCATTTTTGTTCTTCCTTCTTTGAAATCTTCAGCAATAAATTTTAAGTTTTCTTTGTGAGCTTTGGTTATTAGGTAAGGGAAAGAAACAAAAGAACCTGTCAATGGCATTCTTCTAAGTTTTCTTATGTTTAAAGGAAGCTCAGAATATGTTGGCTGACCCTTTCTAACTCTAAAAGCCGCTTTTTCACTTGCTTCTTGCTCTGTCATTCCATACTCTTGAAATGCAGTTTTCTTTTGAAAGTAAGCGTATGTCTTATAAAAGTCATCTCCAAATTGATATACTCTTGTTACAGCGTCTCTGTATTTTTTAAATGTGCTTGGGTCTAGTTGCTTTCCGCTTCTTGAAAGACCCTCATAGCTATTTATATCGTTAAGTATTTCTATTATTTCTTGAGAAATACCACCGTCTTTTGTTACTCCAAGTCTTACTAACTCAGAAACAAGTTCTTTTTGTTCTGTAGTGCTTTTCTTTTTATCCCATGCAAGCTTCATTGATTTTCTTGCCGTATTAAAGTTAAGTGGATTTAATATATTGTGTCCATTTAATGCTAATATAAATGTTCCTGATAAATAGTTTCTCGCTGTAGTTGTAGGAGCAAAGATTGTTTTACCAACTTTGACAGCTCCTTGAAGCTTTAGCCATTGAGCATAAGCGCCTTTAGGAGCGGTTAAGGACTGAACAGAGTTGTACGCATCTTTAAATTCTTGGTCTACGTACAAGTCGTTTAAAAAGTCAAATGTTTTTGTTTGATACTGCTTGACTTCTAGTAATCGTTGTGTTTTACCAGTAGCTCTGTCTGGCTTTAAAGAGGCAATTCCATTTTCTATTAAATTATCGGAAAAGGTAGTTTGGAAAGTAACGTTAGAAGCAAATGTGCTTAGTTTTTCCATTGTATTAGTATAATTGAAAAAAGGGTCGTTTATCTCTCCAAGAAACCTTTTAAAAGCATCTGTTAAAAGTTTGTTTTTCTTCTTAAAAAATGGAGTGTTAATTTTACCTGACAACGATTGCTCTGCATAAGAGTTTTTATCTTCTGCCTGAAATGTATCTGCTATGTATTGGTCAACTTGCTCTTTAGCTTCTTGTATTGTTATGCCTTGGTCTTGAGCCGTTTCAAATACTAAATTGTCGTATCCTTGATTTACAACATCTCTTGCTAACGCTGGGTTGTCCAAAAGGTCTTGCATGTAAGAAAGGTCTTCAAAAGCAGAATAAGCTTGAACCATATAAGAGCCCTTGCTGTTTTCTATTGTTGAAATTAATTCTTCAGCAGCTTTTAATTGCTCTCCTTTTAAACCTCTTTTCTTAACTGTTTGTTTTATAATGTCTACAACATTACTTTGAGCATTATCCATGTCATTTCTCATGACATCTAAATGAGCTTTAAAGTTTTCTGGAATCTCAACATCTTTGTCTCCCCTTAAATATCTATCTATAAGAGCGCCAAAAATATCTCCTTCTTCTTTACTTATTTTGCCTACAGTTTTTTTGTAATCATCATAAAACATTTGAGCATGAAACAAAGGAACAACTGAAGAAGCTGCTTTCTCTCTCTTTACTTGCCTAACAATGTCTCCTTGCACGCTAGTCATACCTCCATCAGTATAGAAGGTATCATGCAAAAATCTTCTAACAGCTCTTTTTCCTTTTCCTATACCTAAAGCTATCTTAGCTCTTCTTGTTTGAGGAGGCAAAGGTTCTGGGGCTTGAAGCTCTTCCTTTGGGGGGGTCTTTGAATCTAAATATTCTTGATTCCTTTTTTCCGCTTGCTCGGTGATGTAACGAACGCTTTCCCCACTCTGTCCGTACTGAGAGGTATTTTGCTTAATCCGTCCGAGATTCGCTGCTCTGTCATCTGCGCTAATGTACTTTGAACGGATTCTTTCATATTTCTGCTCATGATTTATTTCGTTTGATGTTAATACTTCGCCAAAGGTAACAATTTTTTTGTTAAAATCAGCATCATTTTTACTTTCCCAATCAATTATACCTACCTCTCCTGTATTTTCGTTAAGTGTGTACTCAAAACCAAGGCTGGTCAAAGCATCTCTAACGTCTTCTAGGTCAGTTTTGTTTTCTATCTGGAAACTATATTGATTAGCGTCTCCTTCATTTTCATTCACTATCATACCTGCTATAGTGCTTTCTTGTGTTTCAGGGTTAATCGCCCCTAGTACAGATGCATAATCAATTGCCTGCTGGTAAGTTGCGTCCTTTAAAAAAACGGTTGAAGAAAGTTCTTGCAAATATGTTCCATCATCTAAATAATAACCTCCAATGCCGTCATCTATTGACTCTACTTGTAAGCCCATTGTAGTGGCTAGTTTTGAAGCTTTACTTATATACGTTCTATATTCTTTTGTTTTTCTTTTCTTTGAAGCGTCTTCAATGTTATCTACTTCTTTGGAATAGTAAGGAGCATTTAAAACACCTATAATTTCTTGTTGCTCATTGTAAATATTTACAACATTTTTTATTTCATTGTTTATTTCAGCAACTCTAGTTTCCTCTATGCTGTTTTTAGGCTTTCCTATTTTCTTTTTTTCCTGGTCAAGAGCTACTAGTCTTCTAGTCTGCTCCTCATCCATATCTCCATAAGCTCTTTTAATAGACTCTTTTAGATTTATATCATCCATCCTTGCATTTACATGCTTAGAAACTACTTCGTCATTAAAAACATCTAGCTTTACAGATTTTACTTGTTCGTCAGTAAATGAATCGAACCTTCTAATAAAATCTTCTTTGCTAGTTAAACTCTTGTTTATAGAATAAGCAGGGTCAGAAGCTACATCCATAGCTAAACCTGAAACTTGAGTAGACAAAGTGATTGGAGTGTTTAAAAACATTTCTTGAGCAACGGCAACCATGTCTCTTTCTTGACCAGCAGCTCCTTGAGCCGCAATTTCTCCTAAACCATCTCCAGCCATAGTTACTGGTGTGATTTTAGCAAAAGCTTCTGCGTTTGCTTTAGCACCTCTTCTTCCGTTTTTATAAACGTTAGCACCTATCTTAGTTCCAATTCCAGCAGTCATTGCCGTTATCGCTCCGATAGCTACTCCTCTAGCAAGAGCTCTGTTTTCAAAGCTTTGCATTTTTTCTTCATCATCCAGTAAAGATGCTAAATCATCTTCTGTATAATCCTCTCCTAATTCATCTGCAAAAAAATTAGCGTAAGACATTGCTAAATCCGTGTTAGCTCCAGAGCTAATCATTCCTGCTGTAAGTCCTGTAGCAAGCCCAGGAATAATCCCAAGGGGTCCTCCTGTCATTGCTCCTACAACACCTCCAGCAACAACACTAGAAGCAAATACCCCTAAGTTTTCAAAATTTACCATTGAAGACATAGAACGAGTAAACCCAGCCGTAGCTCCTTCTGGATTTTGACCCATAGCTTTTATTGTTCCAAAAAAACTGCTACCATTTTTTTCAATGTCTTCGTAGAATGCTTTTTCTTCGTCAGATTGTAATGTATTTTTACTCTCCTGTAATTCTCTTAAAAGCTTTTGAGCTTGTTTTACTGTAGGCTTGTTTGCTGACATCATTGAATGAGCCGCTTCTTGTACGTCTACATCCTCTCTACCATCCATAATGGCTCTAAACTGGTCGTCTACAAACTCTCCAAAAGGAAGTTTGTTTACAAATTCTCCAATAATTCCTGGAATAGCTATACCGTCATTATCTTGCTTTACAACAGGCAAACCATTAAGTTGGTAGCTCATTCTAAAACCAGACTTCTTTTCATTATCAAAAAGGTCGTCAGTTAATTTAAAATCACTTTCTGGAAAATCTAAAGTAATTGGCTCTTCAATTTCTTGATTTGCAACTGTAAAATTGTTGTTAAACTCTTCGTAGCTTTTATAGGGTATATCCACCTTTTTATCAGTCAAAGCAGAATAAAGATTTTCTCTGTAAGCATCTTCATTGGAAATCTTGTTTGTGAAATCCTCAAGAGACATTTGCTTAATCCCACCGCTTGCAACCAATTTATTGTAAAGCTCTTCGTATTTATCCATTGATATTCTCTTTTATACTATTCGTCTGCCCAGCCCAACTCAGTTCCTTCTTCTTTTTTTTCTTCTGGAACATCTAACTGATTGTTGTACTCATCTATATCAAAACCAAAAACTCTTTGTAATTGAGATATTGCAATTGAATTGTCTGTGTTGGGGTCTAATATTTTATGAAAAGCTTCTCTTTTAATTCTTTTGTTTTTCAATTCTTGAGTACTAAGCAAACCTATTTTGCTAAAGTCTAGTGTATCGTCAGATATGGGCTGGTTTGTTTCTTCGTCAATGTAATTTACACCCCAAACTTCTAATCCAAGAGGAGTCATTTTTACATCAGAAACATAAGAACCCGTTTGAACTTTTTTAGCATCTCCATAAGGCTTGCCATCAGCAACGTCTCTACCAGTAAAAGGCTGTCTTATTACTACAGAGGTTTGAGTTCCTTTTAAGAAAGAATACATTCCAGTGTTTTCATCATAAACAGAATTTACTTTTGGAGCGCCTGCTCTTGTTTCAGGAATAGCAACGTTTTTGCTTAATGATTGAAACTTATCTGTTAAACTTCCAACAGCATATTCAGCAAGCTTTTCTCTCATTAAATCAATATTTGCTTCTGTTATTTCTCCTTCATTTGCATAGTCTGTCAAAACACTAACTTGGGCTTCTCCCTCTCCTACTATTCCTGCTCTCGCAGCAGCATCATAAATTTCTTCTGGAGAGAAACTTTGAAGTCTTTTAGTAAGTTGATTAGACTGGCTTGTAGTAAGTTGCCCGTTATTTAAATATCTGTAATAAACATTGTTTTTGTCTCTGTATTCATTTGGCTCTGAAGCCTCAACAATGTCTTCTAAAACGCCATCTAAATCTGTAGCTTGTCTAGGAGTTAAAAAGTTTTTAAGTTGATTTGCTGGTATTTTTTTTTCTATTCCGTCATCTCCTACAGTAACAACAGAAACACTTCCATTGGAGTTTGTTTCAAACCTCACGTTTCCCTGTAAGTTATCTACAAAACTCATAACTAAATCGTTATAATGAGAATCTTTTCCTTGAGCTTCAAGCTTTGCATTTGTTTGTACAAAATTATTAATTGTTTCTCCTAAATTTTGAACAGACCTAGCGGAGTTCATTAAATTTGAAGTAATGCCAGATAATTGAGTTTCGTCTATTGCTCCTTCTTTAAAATTAGCTTCTGCTGTTTTAAAGTTAACATCTAAAAAACTAGTAAAGTCTTTTGAAGCCATGTCAAGTTGTTCAATACCAAATCCCTTAAAGTCAGTAGAAAGAGAAACATCTTGAAGTCTTTCTTGTTGACTTAAAGAAACTTTAGCTCTGTATTTTGCTTCAGCCTGTTGTTCTTTTCTTTGATTTATAGATTGCTGGGTCAGCCTCTCAAACATGTTTGCAAACGGAGTTAAAAAATCCGCTGGCTTTACTTGAGGCGCTGTAGCCATTCCTGCATAGTATGCTCCTTTTGCCATAGTTTTTTATTTATTTTAGAACGGTTTTCCTGTTTTTGGGTCTACGCCTGCTGAATAAGCAGTAGCTGCTGAAGTAACACCTCCAGCGATTGTCCCAAGACCCTGTTGTACTGCGGCTCTTCCTGCTTGCATCTCGTTAGCCATTCCAGCTATGTCCTGATTCTGCCTGCTTTCTGTAACATTAAAACCTCTTATTTTTTCTTGGTATTTCGTCATTTCTAAATTAGCCATTTGCTGGTCTGTTCCTGCTGCAATTCTTTGTTCAGCTTGAGCTCTGTTTTTTTGAACTCCAGAAATGCCTCCTATAACTCCACGAGCTCCTGTAGCTTGTAAAGCATCTACGGCTGTAGATTCACTTTGCGCAAGACCTTCTTGTTGCATTTCAGCTCCTAAAGTAGATACACGCAGATTATTAGCTAAATCCGTTACCTCTTGTCTTTTATAATTTTCTAAATCTCTTTTAGCTCTTTTAGCACGAACTGCACCAGAGACTGCTTGCGCACCTCCTGCTGCTACTGCTACTCCTGCGCCTACTAAAGCTATTGTTGTTGCTGCTGCCATATTGTTATCATTTCAATGTTTTTATCACTCGTCACTCTAAAGTTAGCTTCCTCATAATACTTCATGAGACTTTTATTTTTTAAGATAGCGTATCCGTATTTAGCACCTGACTCTTCGGCTACAGCAGATAAACTGTCTATTAAAAATTGAATAGCTTTATTTCTATCCTCTTCTTTATACTGCCTGTCTGAAATTATAAACTCAATCCAAGCAATCTTTGAATTTGTAAGGTAAATAAAACCTGCACAAATATCACTATCATCACTAGAAACCATAAAGCCTCCTGTTCCGTTTTCAGGTAAAAAATCTCTAGGTGGGGCTTCCCACTTCCAATCTTTCCACCAAGTAACTAAAGTGTCGTAATCAGAACTCTCTAATCTTCTTAATTTAAATTCCATTTAATTTATTTACTACTTTGAGTTGCTTCTGTGCTAACAGCAAACAACTCTATTTCTGTAGATTCATAATTTGTTAAAACAATACTACTAAAGTATCCTTTTAGTCCGTAGCTTTCTATAACAGGGTCTTTGCTAACAAAACAAAACTGACCTAAATCTAAATCAGTATTAATTCCATCAAGCAATACGTAGTTATCAAATACGCCAACAATTTCTCCAATAAATTGGTATTTGTCTCCGTATATTTGATAAACGTAATCTCCCGTTTCAATAGCTCCATCTATAAACCTAAAAAACAAACTCGTGTCCTGTCTAGATATTAAAGTACCTAGACCTTGAACTGTAAGTCTGTCTGTATTTAAACTTTCGTCTTGGTCTGTTCTTATGTGAGCTTTAAATAATCTTTCTCTTTCTTCAAAATCAGCATAAGTTGAACCTCCTTTATCTAAATCAGTAGTCATCTCTACTCTCCAGAACGCTGAAGAACCTTCTAAGTTCAATGTTCTAAAGTTTTTAACGACTTCTGGCTCTTGATTTATTATGGTTTCAATAGTGCTAGGATAAACTTGACCATAGAAAGTGTTTCTACTTGCTCCACTTATGTTCTGTTTATATATATTTCCGTTCTTAAAAGTGAAAAAGTCTGATTTAATACTAACCATTTCTTCAGGAATGAACGAATAAAATGACGTCCAGCCCTTATTTAGTTCACTGAACCCTAATGTTTCATTGCTATCTTGTGCCATACAGCAAATTTACAATATTATTTAGGACGTTTTTTGCACTTGTTTCTCAATCCATTGATATGTTTTCTCTATTCCCTTAATTAAAGAACCACTTGGAGTCCATCCTAGTTTCTCTTCCATTAACGTATTGTCGGAATTTCTGCCTCTTACCCCTTGAGGTCCTTCTATGTGAATTGTATCTAAATATTTATCGGCTACAGACATTACCATATCTGCATATTGGTTTATAGTAACCATCTCTTCAGAGCCTATGTTCATTGGACCTTGAAAGTCATCATTTTTCATAAACCTTCTAATAGTTTCTACGGCATCATCTATGTACATAAAAGAACGAGTCTGAAGTCCATCTCCCCATATTTCTATAGAGTCATTTGATTCAGCAACTTTTCTGCATATTGCAGCAGGAGCTTTTTCTTTTCCATCATTCCAAGTTCCATAAGGACCAAAAATGCCATGAAATCTTGCTATTCTTACGTCTATGTTTTTGTTTCTTGCAAAAGCCATATACATTCTTTCGCTAAATAATTTTTCCCATCCATATTCAGAGTCTGGTTCTGCTGGATAAACACTGTCTTCCGTGCACTTAGGGCTATCAGGGTCTATTTGATTGTACTCAGGATACACACAAGCGCTGCTTGCGTAAAAAAGTCTGCGACATCCTTTATTTTCAGCAGCTTTAAGTATGTTTAAATTAATCAATCCAGAGTTATGCATAATGTCTGCATCGCTATCTCCTGTAAACAAATAGCCAGCTCCACCCATATCGGCAGCAAGTTGATAAACCTCGTCAAATTGTCTTCTGTCTTCTAAACCAGAAAAAGAAGCGTTTGCTATATCAGGGTTTCTAAGGTCTCCTATTATAAATTCGTCAGCAAAAGATTCCCAAAACTCAGGTCTTTTTAAATCTACTGCTCTAACGTAGTATCCTTCTTCTTTTAATCTTTTAACTAAATGAGAACCTATAAAACCTCCTCCTCCTAATACTAATGCTGTTTTTATCATTACCAATCTTTTTTTAAATTTATATCTTGTTGTACTCTCTCTTTCCAATCTTCAAAGGTTCTTTTTCTTTTCCAATTTTCTATTGTCTTAAAAGGATACCTATCGTAATCCGATATTGTTTTGTCATCAGCTACAAGGGGTCTCCATTTTTCTTTCGAACCTACGTGATTGTTTGCGTAACAATGCCAAAGAAAAGCTTCTCTTGGAGCATATATGTTGTATCCAGACATATAAACAAGGCAAGAAGAAATTTCTTGGTCCATCCAAGGATTAAAATATTCTTCAAATGTCATTGTTTTTGCAACTTTATTCGTACAAAATTGAAAAGCTCCAGCAGCAGTTATAGATTCTTCGTAAGCGCTTTCTGGAATACGACCTTTTGTGTTTTTAAAAGAATACATTTCCGTAAAATCTTCTACAATAGCTCTATTGTTTAAATTTCTTTCTGAATAAACTTCGTAAGGTTCATTTAATCCAAAATGAGGGGGATACGCAGAAAGCATACATTCCTCTTCTAATGACTCATAAAAAGATATTATTTCAACATCCCAGTTTTTTTTAAATCTAGTGTGAGAATCTATTTGAAGAAAATAATCCTCAGTTTCTAACATGTCTTTAGTTATGATGTTTCTAGCCCATCCAGTTCCCTTTGTTTCTTCAATAGGAACGTGTTTTAAAAAAACTAACTTCCCACTTGTTTTTGGTAAGAACTCTAAAAACTCCCTTCTTTCTCCTTGGAAAACAACTCCAAACCCAATTCTTTCTGGAATAGCTGCTTTGATTAAAGCATCGTCAATACTATTAATTAAGTCTGGGTCTCTGTAAGATGAAATACTTATAAAAATTCTTTTCATGATAATATTTTATTTACTCCATCCGTTATAGCATAAACTCCACCACCATCTCTTAGCTCAATAGCTTCTTTCCAGCTATTTAAAATTGGCTTACCCATCAAATTAAATGAAGTGTTTATAAGAACAGGAGGGTGTCCTAGTTCTTTCATTCGTGTAAGAAGTAAATACATAAAAGGATTAGACTGAGAATTTACTGTTTGAAGTCTAGCCGTGTAATCTTTATGTATAACAGAAGCTATGTCATCTACAACATTGTGTACAGTTGCATTGTGACTCATGTAGTCAGTATACTTCCCGTGCTCAAACCAAATACCTGCATCTTCTTCTCTACATACAGGAGCAAATGGTCTAAATGGCTCTCTTCTTTTTACGTCTTTATTAAGTTTATCTTTCATGCCTTTTTTAGGAGAACAAAGCAGGGTTCTGTTGCACAAAGCTCTAGCTCCGTGTTCTGAACGTCCTTGGCACAAACCAATTATTTTATCAGTAACTAAATCGTAAATCAAATCGTCCATTGGATATGGCTCATAAGAGTCGTAGCTGTCCCACATTTCTGGTCCAATATACTTCGAGTTTACCACTCCACCTGGTTTTATTTTATGCAACAACATACCTAAAGCTAATCCTCTGTCGTCTGGATTAGGACTTACAAAAGCATTCCATTTTGCATTATTAATAACGTTTAAAGCGCCTCCTCCACTAAATTGAAGTTCATGGTCTTTGTATTGCTCAACGTAAGGGGTTATAATTTCTTTGAATATATCTTCAAATACTTTTTGAGTACAAGCAGCTATATCATAAGAGCGTTCTTCATCAAACCTATTGTCTGGCGTAACATTAAATATTCTTTGAAAGTTTTCATGAGCAGTATTCACATTGTCTGTTTGTTGCTCTTTGAAATATTCCATCATTTTATTATAATCATCAGGGTTTACTTTGCCGTAAGCAGAAAGCCCCATAAGTTTCCCAGCGTAAACTAAATTACCCCACCACCAATTATTTTCTTGTTTTATAGGGGACAAGTAATGACCTACTGCCGCATAAGGAACACAAACATCTTGTTTTGTGCTATATACCTTGTTAGGCACTCTGTTTTCGGTAACATATATATTAAAATGCCCCTCATCAGAGCCTCCGTCAAAAGATATGTTTAAACTTTTTGTGGCTGGAGATTGATATATTGCATTTGACACGTGAGCTAAGTGATGAGAAACCCATTCGTAGTTTAAAGCAGGAATCTTGTTTATATTCGAAAGACAGCTATTATGCATGCAATTGTCGTAAACGTAAACCCCGTACTTATCTTTAAAGTATTCGTGTATTTGAATTAAAAGTTCATCTGGATTGTCTTCAGGAAAATGAAAATAAAAAGCAGCGTTCTTCTTTCCTAACCACCTTTCTAACTCAACAGCCTCAACTATGTCTCCCTTGTGAGATAATGCAACAGTGGTGTTGTGAGAGCCGTATATAGCTATGTTATGGAAAGACCTTTCGTACTTCCAGTGATAATCCCATATCTTATCCCAAGAGTATTGTTCAACTTCCCAAGGAAATCTGTCGTACACAAGAGGGTCTCTTTTAAAGTTAGTCCCTTCTCTATGATAATCGTCTTTGCCTTCCTGCCCTCTAATTATGTTTGAGTAATCTGAAAAAGTAGACAAGAAGCTTCCTAGGAATATATCTGCCTTAGCACATATTATTTGGTCAATAAGTAATTCAGCATGATTTCTTATGTCGTGTTCAAAGTCTGTTATGTAAAAAAGATTGTAGCGATTTTTTAAAGGCAAAAATACAGACTTATCTTGTTCGTCTGTTGCTATAAATAAAGGCTTGTCATTTGGTATTCTATCGGATATATCCTTAAACAGATTATCTGTTTGAGCTTCTGCAACATCTTTTCTTACAGATAAAAAGTCGTTTCTTCTTATGTGTATAGCATTAAAAGGACCTAATTTATCTGCAATACCTTGAGAAGCATCAAAAAATTCTTTTCTATATTGTATTCCTTTGTTTACTTTTTCTTTTATTTTATTTCTTAGTATTGGGGTCTTCCCATATACATGATAATAAAAATGTCCAAAAAGATTTCTAGGAAAATGAATATACTTATCCTCTACGTTTAAATCAATAGCTTCTCTGTTGTCTCTAAAAGCCTCAAAGTCTTCTTCGTCTTCTATGCCACAATGAAGTACATAATCGTTTCCTGGACCGTTTTGAGGACCTAAGTTGACGTCTTCGTCTCCAAACATAAAAACCTTAGCAGTTTCTTCTATGTTTTCGAAATATTGTTTCTCTGAACTATGCTTTTGATAATCTGGAATGTCTAAATAATCAACACAATTAAAATGAGAATTAAACTTTTCCCTGTCTAAAGCGTCAAACATATCAAACCAAGAATTTTTGTCTTGCCATTCCGATAAGAATAGACAATAAATCCTATGAGGTAATATAATGGTTCTATTTGTTATTTCTGAAATAGCACCAACTAATTCGTAAGTCATTCTAATATTAGAAAAACCTCCCCACCAAGGGTCAAACGATATGTATTTAGCTTCCTTCATGTTTCCAGTCTACGAGTTGATAATGAGTATAAAAGTTTTTAAAGCTTGTTCCTTGAAAAGGCTTGCTTCTTCCGTGTTCACAAATAGCAGACTCATAAAGAATCATCTCTCCTGGCTCTGCAAAAACTTCATACCATTCTCCATCGTGACCTTGAATGTCAAGAGCCCAATCGTCTCCAAACTCTCTGTTTACACAACCACATTTTAAATCCTTATCTACAATTATAATGGTAGATATGTGATGTGTTGCAATCCTGTCTACATGTTTAGCTAAAGTAGCTCCTCTTTGATAAGAACGTATCCCATATACAAAAGAAGGAGTTAATCTAGTCTTAGCCCATTCTTCGTGATAAGGCAATAACATTTCATGTATCTGCTTTCTTACGTTTGGAATATGTTCAAAACTAAGTATCGTGCTGCTTGCAGCTCCTTCCTGATTAGTGTCTATTATACCTTCTTTTCCTTCAAACTCTTCTACAATCTCTTTGTCTTTTAGCATAAAATAAGAGTCTTGTATTAGTCCCCAAACATCTTGCGGAACTTTCATTTTCATAAAACCATTCTCTGTAAACCTAGGAATCTCGTCTACAGTTCTAAATGTTTTTATGTTTGCGTCTAAAGATATTATCTTAGAGTCTTCTTTTTCTTTTTTTAAATTCTCCCAGTGCTCAAGACCTAATCTCTGGTTTTCTGCTCCGTTAAATTCATTTTCTCTCCACCAGCTTGTTACAATGTATTTAGTTCCTGAAACCACGTCTTGACCTTCATGCATAACGTCTGATATACCCTGCATATTGTCATCCATGTTTCTCCACCATACAGCTTTTCCTTTTTCTGGTTTTACTGTAATTCCCAAATTGGGAAAATCAGTTCCTCCTCCTTCAAAGTCATCATTTAGATAAATCATTAAAGTATGAGTTCTGTTTCCAGAATGCAAACAATGGTTGTAAAACGAGTCTCCTTGAAACCAGTCTAAATGAGGTCTAAAGTATTGACCTGGCTCGTACTTTTGACCCTGAAGGGTCTCTCCTTTATTGAAGTTTAAGTTGAGCTCTTTTGCTATTTTGTCTTGAAGAGCATTGGCGAATAACATGTCTTCTCCAAAATTACAAGTAGAAGAAGTTCTGCTATCTTCTATTTTTGCATTGTCTGTACCGCTACCTGCGACCTGAGAACGTGAGTTATTGCTTTCAATTAACTGAACAAGCATATCACACTCTTGATGTGATAAAAAGTTTGGTAATTCATTAAGCATTGTATTTAATTTAAATTAATTTTTATAAAGTTATGAAATAATTTCGTTATTTACTGCATAAAAAAGAACTCCTTCTGTGTTTAAATATGAAAGAAAATGAGAAGTTAAGCTTTCTTTTTGTGAGGCATAGTCTTTATCGGGGAAAAACCAATGGTCAAAAATTATTAAATCGTAAGTTTTTGTAGGAGTGTATGTGTAAATATCTTCGTTGATTATATTTACGGAAGGACTTAAATAGTTCATGTCATTTACTGCTGTGCATAATTCAGAATCAAGTTCTACAACATCTACAGTACTTGCTCCTTTTTCTGTTGCACACCATTGTGCTAAAACGCCAATGCCTAGACCTGACATTAAAACAGAGTCAAAGTCCAAACTGGCTATTGACCTTGTAAAAACAGACACATAATTGTTGTCAACGTAACTTCCTCCGTATTGACCTTCTGTTTTTTTGGAAAATCTTACGTTTGCTCCTTCTTTGATAATTGTAAAATTATCTCCAGAAAAATCTTGAATGTTGGTTTTATCTAAATATCCCATAATTAAATTTGTTCACATGTTTGACATTGTCCTAAAAACGAACCACTCCAGTATCTGTACTGAGACCCATCGGAAACATAATATGCATTACTTTCTCCAGCACAACTTAGTCCATAGTAATAAGAAGCGTTACAGAAGCTTGAACTGTTAAAATAGTGTGTTCCTGACTTAGCAGCAGCACATGCGCTAAGTAAATTTGTGCTTCTTGATATTGAACCTACACCTACACAATTTGATGCAGGCGCTGGTGTTGGATTAGGAACAGGTGTTGGCGCTACGGGACTAGGTGCAACAGGGTTAGGTGTTGGTGCAACAGGGTTAGGTGTTGGCGCTGTTGGTACTGGAGCTGGAGCTGGAGTAGAAAAAGGCACTGGACTAGGCGCTGTTGGTACTGGAGCTGGGTTAGGTGTAGGCGCTACTGGTACTGGAGCTGGGTTAGGTGTTGGTGCTACTGGTACTGGAGCTGGGTTAGGCGTTGGTGCTACTGGTACAGGACTTGGTGCAACAGGGTTAGGTGTTGGTGCAACAGGGTTAGGCGATATTTTAGCCTGACAAGCCGCACAATCAGCGTATTGAGACGTAATGTCGTTTGTATTAGGAGACCCTCCTGCCATAAGTTCGTAACACTCTCCGTTATAAAGAATTCCTACTCCAATTAATTGTGGATTTGTAGTTCTTACCGATTGAATGTTTCCTGAAGTACAGCTCTCTGTGTTGTAGTAGAAATAACTTACTGTTGGACTAGGAACTGGACTAGGCGCTGCTGGTGCTGGAGCTGGAGTATTTGCTGGAGCAGGTGTTGGCGCTGGAGTAGGTGCAGGTGTTGGCGCAGGAGCAGGGCTAGGGCACACTCCGTTTATATTATAAGCAGGGAAGGTGGCGCTTACACCATTTATGTCCCAGCACTCACTTCCAAATCCACTTAATGTTACTTCATCGCTAATTGAGTAGTTAGAGTCGTAGGTTGCGTAAGCAGTGGTAAAAGTTTGTTGGCTAACAAGAACAAAAGATTGTGTAGTTGCTGGAGCAGGTGTTGGCGCTACTGGATTAGGTGTTGGTGCTACAGGTACTGGATTAGGTGTTGGTGCTACAGGTACAGGGCTAGGTGTTGGTGTAGGCGCAGTATATATACATGAATTATTAGAAATACAAGAGCCTCCGTTTGGTGGTCTTTCTACTCCAGTAGGGTCTGTAACTGCGCCAGCCGAACCGTAATCATACCACAAAGGAGCTGTTTGAGAACATACTCCGTAAACTTCTCCAGCTACACCTTGATAGGTTGTTGTTGTGCTTATAAGAGCAGAGAATTGTACTAAATTTGTGCTTCCGTTATAATAGCTTAATCCTTTATTTGTTGTGCTAACACTGTTTGGCACGAATACAAAGTTACAATTATTTGCAGCAGCCGCTGGTGCTGGCGTTGGCGCTGGCGTTGGCGCTGGCGTTGGTGCTGGCGTTGGTGCTGGCGCTGGTGCTACTGGAGAAGTACTATAACTGCCACATTCATAGTCACCATTTGAATTACCAAAGTCGCTAAGAGATATAGAGCCTCCAGCCGTAAAAGTAATTTCGGATGCGCTCATTTCTCTTCCACATATATACGATTGAACTAAAGGAGACTGAACAACAGTGTCAAAAAGAACACCATCAGAACATCTACTCAACGTGTAAGTAACGGCAGCTCCTCCAGAACCAGGAAGCGCTCTATACTGATAACATGTGCCATCTCCCACGTAAACAGAAGAAGGTGCAGGTGTAGGGCTAGGCGTTGGGTTAGGTGTAGGTGCTACAGGTACAGGGCTAGGTGTTGGTACAACCGTGTTACATGATATGCTCCACTCTACTGCATCTCCAATTTGATTTGATGGGTCAGCAGGTCCGTATTCAACTCTAACTTCTCTGTTGTTAGTTTGCGTCCAACTAAACGAACTACTGCCTACGCTGGCAGTGTTTAAACTACCTCCCCAAGGACCTGAATAGTTTGCAGTTCCTTTCCATCCTGTAGTATATATTATGTTTCCTCCCTGATATACGTTTATTCTATTAGGTCTATCAAGAACTGACCAGTTAAGTATATTGTCAGCTCCATCTGTGGAAGAAACTGTAACTGCTGCATAACTTCCATAGTTGTAATCAGATGTTAATTGTTGTCTAATTCCATCGTTACAGGCATAACTTGCGATTACTGCTGGCGCTGGTGTAGGGCTAGGAGTAGGACTCGGAATAGGGCTCGGAGATGGACTAGGAGTAGGTGTAGGTGTAGGTCCAGGAGCTGGTGCTGGCGTTGGACTAGGCGTTGGGTTTGGTACAGGACTAGGTGTAGGCGTTGGCACTACAGGACTAGGTACAGGGCTCGGTGTTGGTTGAGGAGCTGGTGCTGGTGTCGGTGCTGGTGTTGGTGTCGGAATTGGCGAAGGGCTAGGCGTTGGACTCGGAGTCGGTGCAGGTGTTGGTGTTGGAGGAGTGTCTCCACACTCAGTACAATCTGCATAAACGCCAATAACGTCATTTGTCCCACCAGCAGCGCCAGGTGTCGCAATTGTAAAACAATCTGCATATCCAGACACGCTAACAACACTGTTTAATTCCAATGCATTTGTGCTTCTTACTACAATGTCTAAGTTTAAATCGCAATTTGATGCGTTATAATAAACGTAAGTAACTGCTGGTGCAGGTGTTGGTGTTGGTGTTGGCACAGGAACAGGACTCGGACTTGGACTTGGAGAAGGACTTGGTGTCGGACTCGGTGTCGGTGTCGGTGTCGGTGTAGGCGTAGGAGACGGACTAGGAGAAGGTGTGGGAGAAGGAGAAGGTGTTGGATTAGGTGTCTCTACAGCTTCTTGTTCGCAATAAAATTTATGCCCTCTCCACTCTATTATGTCTCCAGAATTATCTGGCTCACAATCAACACACGGTCCTGCATCATATACTGGTGGTATGTGATTTGGGTTGTCTGTAGAGTTAGATGAGGTGTCCTTAGTAGGAAACCCATTAACATATTTTCTTAATTGCGTATACTTCTCGTTCATTACTCTCCTTTAGGGCATGAATTTTCGTCTTTAAATGGCTTTATGTAGTCATTGTCAGAAATAATATTTTCCTTCACATCTTCGGTGGGTTTGCCATTAACAAACTTTCTTAGCTTTGTGTAATATCTTAATCCTGTGTATGCCATTGTTTCCTATTTATAATTCAGCAGGTCCTCTGTCATCTGTTAAAACTCCATTGTCCCCTTTTCTTTTGTAATCTTCTTCACTATCATCAGTAAATACTCCGTCATCTAAATATTCGCCTGTACAAATTGATTTTGATAAAACAATATTTCTTATATACCCTTCCCTGTCTATTCTTATAGCATACCAATTATCATCAGTTCTAGTCGCAGGTCTATATACATCAAGAGTTGCTGCATACCATAAATTACCCCCATCAAAAGCTACTCCATTGCGAGCAACAATTTTGTCTAATCCCAAAGCAATACTAGTAGAATTAAAGGTGCAAGCCGTAGACATTATGTAATTTTTATGACACAACGCCCAACTGTTTTGTGTTGGTGCGCTAAGGAATATATTTGTCCCTCCAACTGGCGTTGGCACTACTGGAGGTTTACTTACTGGCACTATAGCTATTGGCACAACTCCTGGAACTGGCGTTGGTGCTGGCGTTGGTGCTACTGTTGGAGTTGGTATAGGTGTTGGAGCTATTGGCGTAGGCGTTGGCGTAGGCACTGGAGCTGGAGTAGGCGTAGGAGCATTTGTAAAACAAGACACAATATCTGTAAAGGGAGGAATGTAATTAGGGTCTCTTGCATCGTTTGGTTTGACATGCTCAGTCCTAACTCCATCTTTATAGAGTCTTAATGTTCTGTATATTTTGCTTCCTGTGTTTGCCATTATTATAATTGTCTATCTCCTGTTGTTGTTCCTCCTCCTGGTTCGCAATTAAATTCAAACACATCTGTAACTATTCCATTGGAATCTATTCTCCAAGCTAAGGCTTTTCCTACTCCTCCGTAAACATATTGATAATCTTCTACTATATATGCAAAACCTCTTCCGTTAAATGGAACTGAATCTTTACAAATTTGCGCTCCTAGCTGTAATTTTGCTGACCCTGAAGAATAGCTAGAATCAACCTCTTGAATTACTGACCAAGCATTACCACAAAAATCCTCAGAGCTTGTTTGACCTGCACTTATGTGAAACGAAATATTGTTACCACAAGCTGAAACAGGCGCTGGTGCTGGAGTAGGACTTGGAGTCGGTGCTGGTATAGGTGTTGGTGTTGGCGTTGGACTCGGTGTCGGATTAAGAGCTGGAGCAGGTGTTGGCGCTGGTGTTGGCGCTATTGCTGGTGCTGGTGCTGGTGTTGGTGCAACCGCAGGAACTGGTGCTGGTACAGGTACAGGCGCAGGATTCGGAACAAATGCTGGTGCAGGTGCTGGAATTGGAATTGGCGCTGGCTGAGGTGCAGGTGCTGGTGTTGCAACAGGTATAGGGGACGGCACGTTTGGCGCAGGTATTGGCGCAGGTGTCGGAATAGGTGTTGGACTAGGAATAGGCGAGGGAGTTGGAATTGGTGTAGGAGGAAGTGGTAAAGGACACTCTGCTACATCAAATTCTGGGTGTACGTACTCGGGAGAAGAAGGGTCGTTAAGTGCTTCAGCTCCTGTATAAACGCCATTTAAATATTGACGTATAGTTGTATATACTTTTCTTCCTGTATTCGCCATAATAATTTAAACAAAGATAATTAATTTAGTGTTGCGCTTTTGCGCTAACGTTTAACAAGCACTGTCTAAATACATATTTCTAAATCCTCCCATATATCCGTGGTAGTAGCATTCGTAACTTATTTTTGTTGTTGACAAATCATTTATGTTAACAGTCACAGTTCCAGTCATATAAGCGTATGTGTTACCGTCTTGACCTGTTTTTGTTCCGACTGAACTTCCAGAATAAGTATTTGTTGTTCCTGCAAAATAAAAGGCTATAGGATGCGATGATGGCACGTTAAATGTGTAAGTTCCAGCATTCATTGCAAATCTAGTTGTTTCACTGCTAACTCCATTAAAATTGAAATATAACTGACCATTGGAGCTTACTCCAGAAACAGCTATTGTTGATGCTGTTGGAAGACACTGAGGACAATCTTCTATTTCTGCAATAATTCCTGAACTCATTCTATAGTTTTCAGCTACTCCTCTATATAAATATGGGTTTGAATCGAGAATAGTTAAAGCAGCGTCTCTATAAACAGTTGTTCCAACTGTTAATGCAGTGTCAGCAGGGTCAGTATATCTATAAGTAAAATTATTTCCACAGGCAGCTACCGCAGTCGCTCCTCCAGCTAACTGAAATACATTTGATGCTACTGCTGGCGTTGGTACAGGGCTAGGCGCTGGTACAGGGCTAGGCACTGGTACAGGCGAAGGCACTACTGCTGGCGCAGGCACTGGACTAGGCGCTGCTGGTACTGGATTAGGAGTTGGTTGTCCAGGACAATCATAGCTTGCTGAAGCAGCTCCAGAGTTTTCTAAGACTAATATTTTAGTTCCGAAATTACAAGGTCCTGGTTCTTTAGCCGTGTAATATGCTGAAGCACCTTGGAAAGGTGTAGTTAAACCTGAGTCTGTATAAAATATTGTTGCTCCTTCAACATAATCACTCCAAGTTGTAACTGTAGTGTATACATCTGTACAAGTGTATTGGCAAGTTCCTGGGAATGAATATATTCCGCTTCCTGGTCCTGCTGATATTTTCCAATTAAATACTCCTACTGCTGGTGCAGGTGTTGGAGATGGGCTTGGAGTTGGTATAGGTGTTGGTGCTGGCACTGGAGGTGTTGGCACAGGGCTTGGAGTTGGCATTACAGGAGCAGGTGTTGGTGCTACTGATGGTGCTGGACTCGGAATAGGACTCGGAGATGGACTCGGAGAAGGTGTTGGCGCTACCGATGGAGTCGGTACTGGCGATGGGCTAGGCGTAGGACTAGGTGTTGGACTAGGTGTAGGCGTAGGAATAGGGCTAGGCGAAGGAATAGGAATAGGCGCTGGTGTTGGCGCTATAACAGGAGCTACTGCTGGAGAAGGCACTGCAAAAGGAGCAGGCGCTGGAGCAGGCGTAGGGCTAGGTGTTGGTGTAGGCGCAGATGATTCTGGGCAATCCACAACATCCTCAAAAGGAGATATGTAATATTTATCTCCCTCTACGTTTGCTTTTGTTTTGCTAGTAGCAAGACCTTCTTTAAAAAGTCTTAATCTCGTTACTATTTTATTTCCTGTATTTGCCATTTCTTTTTATTTAACAGTTTTCTACTCGTGTCACAATGTTATTACTGTTAACAAATATAACAGGACCTAAATAAACTCTTCTTTGACCAATATTGAACGAAATACCACTGCCATTTCTCATGAAAATCTCATCGCCAACAGCAGGATAAGTTCCTGCTCCATTATGCTTAAATAAGTCGTTATAGTCGGCATTAAAGTTATTTAAACCGCAAAAATAGGAGACTGAACTATCAAACCAGTTTTGATTTCCAACAACAGACAAAGCAATGTTCGTGTATGTAGGTGCTATCGGCACAGGGCTAGGTGTCGGAATTGGTGCAGGGCTCGGTGTTGGTATAGGGCTAGGCACTGGTACAGGACTAGGTGTTGGACTAGGCGTTGGACTAGGCGTAGGACTAGGTGTTGGACTAGGTGTCGGGCTCGGAGTTGGACTCGGAGTCGGACTTGGACTAGGCGTAGGAGTAGGAGTAGCTGATGGCGGTGGACTAGGTGCTAGTGCACAAGTAGCACAAGAATCAAAAACTCCCCCTATTGTTATAATTGTTGGTGCGTCAAAACCAGGAGTGGCTATAACATAACATTGTCCGTCATTTGCTTTAATTACATCTCCTGTTTCGTAAAGATTAGTATAAGCTATTTTTTCAGGAGTTATTACTGTTTCTCCATTAGCGCAAACGTACAAATCCCAAACAGAATAAGCTACAGGAGCTGGTGTAGGACTAGGCGTTGGACTTGGACTAGGCGTTGGGCTAGGCGTAGGACTCGGTGTCGGAGCTGGCACAGGACTAGGCGTTGGACTTGGACTAGGCGCTGGGCTTGGACTTGGAGTTGGCGCTGGTGCTGGACTCGGAGTTGGTGCTGGACTCGGACTTGGAGTTGGAGCAATAACAGGAGTTACCGTAGGTGCAGGCACAGGACTTGGAGAAGGTATATGAACTGGCACAGGCACAGGAGTTGGAATTGGTGTTGGCACAGGGTTAGGCGTAGGCAATTCGCTTTCTTGCTGACAATAGTACTCATCAATTCTCCAATCTTGACTTCCTGCTTCAATTTCTGAAGGCTGCCAGTTTCCTTTGCAAGAAACAAGACAAACAGCTTCAGCTCCTCTCCATTCTATTACATCATCAATATAAGTTTGCTCACAATAATAATCATCTCCTATCCAATTTAATTCGTGAATTTCTTCAGTTCTTCCCTGAAGGGACAATAAGTATTCGTTATGCATTGGGTCAAACCCACCTAGGATGTTGTTTTTTCCTCTAGAAACTAATTCTTTTCTAAAATAATTTGACATTCCGTATTGAGAAATAGGAGTCAAACCATCTGCTGAAAGTCTAAATACAAACCCTCTGCTTGTGTCGGCAAAATAAATCGTGTTTCCGTATTTAACAATACTTTCTGGGTTGTTTCCAACTCCAAAATCTCCTGTGTAGGGGACAATAGTTCCTAATACATTACTAGTTTGAGAAACGTTTCCTGTACCGTCAGCGTTAAATAAGATGTTTTTATTAAAAAGAATTTTAGACACTTTGTTTTGCTGAAAAACAACAATATCATTGTCTCTTGAAATTGTTTTTTGAATGTCTCCTAAAGAATCATCTATGTCTTTAAACGGAGCTGTGGATAAATTAAACTCATTCAGCCCGTTGTAATTTGTACTTTGCTCGTATACTCCAGAGTATGTTAATGAAGCAACTCTCTTGTTTTCTCTATAATTTTCTATAAAACTAGAAGGTCTAGTGTCAAACCTAAAAGCAGGATTGTTAAATAAATCTTTAATTTTAATAGATTCGTATCCATTAGCCCACCCCCAACAATTGTAAGCATCTATGTTTATAACTGCATCTTGAGTAAAAGTTTGTGAAATATCGTTATCTCTACCCTGATGATAAGGAGTAGATATATCATAAGTGTCTCCTACTTCATAAAATATATCAGAATCTTTTTCAATTGATTTAGTTTCAAATATTGGTAAGTTTTCAGATTCTCTTATTTCTAATAATGCAGTTGTAAATACTCTTGTGTTTGCGTTAAGTTCGTTGTATTGTCTCTTCTTACCTCTTATAACCATACACATTGTGCCATTGGCATCAACGCTTAATCTGTAAGTATCGACATCATTGTTTCCTATTAATGTTGCATGTCTAAAGAATATCATTGAATCATCAACTCCATCTCCAAAACCGCTAATATTGTCTCCGTAATACCACTCTTCTAGATTAGCATATTCTCTACTGGCAACAAAAGACTCTGTATATGAATAACTATAATCTCCTTTATCCTGTGACTCAATATATTCAATCTCAATAACGCCTCCTGCACTTATAATATTGTCGTCTTCTTCTTGCTTAAATATAGCGTAAGACTTTCTTGCTCCGTCTCCTCCAAACCCGTTAGGGCTTTTAGCTTTAGCGCTAATCATCCAATAATCTCCTAACTGATGTCCAGACTTGAAATTAAAGTCAGCTTTTACTCCAAAGCCAATATCTTGAGGAAGACCCGTTATAGCAGCTGGAGCACTAGCGTTAGTTACTCCTCCCTGTCTATAAGTCACAACAAACTCATCAAAAGTTGTTATACCGTCTCCAAGACTATCTATTTCAACTCTAAATCTAATATCTTCACTACCACTAAAAGTTCCTGAAGAGTTACATTGAGCCCCTAATGTTTTGGTTTCTGGAGACACATAAGGAACACTTTGAGAAATGTAAGCTGTTGTGCTTCTTATTACATCTTCAAGTTTATCTCTAGTTGAATCGTTTGCAATCCATTCATAGACTTTAACGTCTGACGTGCTAAAAACAAAACCTTTTGGTCTTATCTTGTAATACAAACCTGATTTTTGTTTCAACTCAGCAATTGTAGGGTCATCTTCTAAAAAGTTAACAGATTTCTGCTCAAGCTCTAAAATTTCTGTTTCTACATAGCCTTTGACTGGACCAGTTGTATCTGCTTTAACAACAAGTCTAGTTCCTTGTTTTACTTTATTCACATCACTACCCAACAATTCAATCCAAACATAAGCTCCATCCTGATAAAATCTTGTAGGCACAACAACGTCATAATCTGCTTTGCTTTCTTTTATAAAAAATCTATAATGAGAAGCAAAAACAGGAGCTTTGTTTTTTATTTTAACTTGAATGCTAGATTTGTAAAGAGAATTTTCGTTTGGAATAAACACACTGTTTTGTGGGCTTGTAAGAACCGTTGTGGTTCTTCCGTAATCATCAAGGTAGACAATTCCCACCTCGTAGTCTCTTCCAGATTTTAAACTTTGATAAGGAGTAGATGGCGTTTCGTCCGTAATAACAGTTGCGGAAAACGATGGCACTATTTGAGCGCCTAAATCATCTTTTAAATCCCAGTTTTCTGTGTATCCCCCATAAATTAATCTATTACCAATAAATGTTTGAGTTTTAGCTTTAAGAGGAACAGCATCAAATATTCTTTTTATTTGAGCCTCTGGAAGTATTTTTGATATTTTTTTGTTTTGAAAAGTAACGACATAATCTAAGTTATCTCCCCACTTTTCTTCTTGCTTATTATAAGTGTCTACAACGTAAAGCTCTTGTTTCCCAGATTCTTTATAAAGAACTTCAATTTCTTTAACAAGCCTTGAACCAGCATTTACAGTTATATTAACTATGTTATATCTGTTGACCATAGACTCATTTGTATTGAGTCCATAATTGTATTGAAATTGATAAGGGTCAAAAGCGACTGAACTAAAAGGAGATATTGCAGAGTATTCATTGTCTACATACTTATATCTATAAGAAAACTGCAAAAATTTCTCCTTAATAAAGTTTTCATCGGTAGTAGTTGATTTGCTTAAATAAATGAAAGGTCTTTGAAGCGGAGGCTTTACAATAACTTGAATGTCTTCTTCATAAAAATTATTTAATCCGTAAGCAGCAGCTCTTTCTATTTCTATTTTTCTTGGAGGGTTTAAATTATCAGTCCAATATATAAAAACTCTTTCTCCGTCTGTATCTACAACAGAATCTACATCGTTTATTCTTTGATATGACTTAAAGTTTAAAACATTATCGTCTCCAGCTCTGGAGTCTTGTAATATTATTCTTTGTAAATCAGTGGTTATGTTGTATTCTAAGACATAGCTTGCATAATCAGAAACAGCAAACCAATAAACGCAATTAGTATATTCAACAGATGTGCTTCCTATAACTACAGGATTATCTCCTAGTGCAAAAAAAGATTTTTGTTCATTAGACAATACGTTTTCTAAAGAACCTACATCAGAACCATTTGAAATTGAAACACGAACGTTCTGTGCGTCTCTGTATATTCCGTCAGGCAAAAGGCGTTCATCAACGTCCTTATCCATTTTGCCATTTACAAAAGTCTTTCTTAATCTCATTATTTAATCCACTTATTTCTTCCTGCCATTGATTTAGCTAGGTCGATAGGGTTTATAGAATTTAATCTTATTTTCGCATTTCTCAAAGCAGCAGAAGCTTCTTTTTGAAATCTTCTGACAATATATTCTTGTACCCCAAATTTAGTGGATAATATAGAAAAAGCAATTTGTTTAAAAACATATTGCTCTGCGAACTTATGAACTTGTATTTCACTATCATCAAGGTCTGTAAGACCATCAGATATGTATTCAATCATAATTAATTTGTCAGTCAACTCAGTACTAAACTCAACAGTTCCTATTTTTTTATTTATTTGGTAAGTTCCATTAATGTTTGATTTGCTTGTTTGCAATCCGAATCTGCCTCCAAGGTGCTCATCCATAAGAGTAGTCTCTTGATTATCTATGGATTTTATTTCTTGAGCTCTTTTTCTTGTTAATGTTGTTCCTACTTCAATGTTTCCTTCCGCATCAAACTGATAAGAATATGTTGAGTCATCGTTTTGTAAATACGCAACTCCTATAGCAGTATCTCTATTTACTGTAATAGGATGAAAAAAACCTTTGTCATCTACCCATGATAGTCTAACTAAAGAAACAAAGTCTTTAGGTAAAATCATTTGCAAAGTGGGAGGCACTTCTATTTCTATTGCATTTATTTCTTTAAGTGCATCGTAGTGCAATTCTTGAAGCGCTCTTTTAGCGTGAAAGACTACATCATATCTTTTTGTTTTATCTATGATTTTATCGTCTCCAACGTAAAATGCATAAAAGTTATTAATTATGTCCTTCAGCTTAGTGTATTGACCACCACCCCATAAAGCATTATTCTCGTAGTATTGTTCTTGAGTTATAGCCATGTCTTATTTTTCTTTAGCGATGTTGTTTTGCTCGTAAGCAAGAGATGCTTGTAAAACTTGTTGGTCTTGCATTTGAAGTCCAGCAAGCTTTAATATTTCAGCAATAATATCGTTTGCATAATCTTCATGAAGTTCAAAGTCTTGAAAAGAAACGTCAGATGGATTGAACAAAGGATTTCTTTGAACAGTTTGATAAGTCCATTTTGGTTCTTTTAGCTTTCTAACATACACAGAAGACACACAATCAATTATCGTCTCTGGCTTTATTAAATACTTGTCATAGTACTTAGAGTATAAAGGATAGCATCTTGAAGGACCAGCAAGAGTTGAATTTGTTATGTAAGTAAGTAACTTGTGCTTTTCAGCTTCTTCTATTTCAATGTTGTCGTTCCAGATAAGCTGTAATGTGTAATAGCAATCTTCTGGCATTAAAAAATATCCGTCAAGCTCAAAAAGTTGCTCTTGCTTAACGAATCTTTCAATGTCTTCTCTAAGTTTTTTCTTATCGTCCCCAAAGTCCATAGCAGCCATTCTCCTGTCTTTATTTACAGAATAGTTTCTATACTTAACGAACAAAGAATCGAAGACTGTTTGTTGTGCAAGCTTTGCGTATGAATTAAATTGAACAGGAGTCAAATATCCTCTGTTTTCTTTATTCAGCACGAACATCACTATATTTCGTACAAAGTTTATCATTGGTTTCTTTTAATACAAAAATACAAAAAAGAAAAGCCCCTTTTTTGGAGGGGCTCTTCAGAAACAAATTAACTAACTAACTAATCAAAAAACTATTTTATATGCGATTTATAATGCCTTGCATGACTTCAATTCCTTCATCTGTCTTAAAATATCTCGCTAATTCAGAATAAACATTTTCTCCAAATCGTGCTGTCATTATCTTTGTCTTGTCTTTATCATTCCAGCAAACAGTAGCATTGTCTGAAAGAACATGGAGTATTCCCATCTCTACAGCTTTTATAGCCAAGTTTCTGTTTTTAATATTCTCGTCATTTGCTAATTTAACAAATTCTGATGGATTACTTTTAGCAAATATAACCATATCTCTTCTAATTTCAGAAGAACGCATGTTATTTACTTGACTTCTAAAAACGACTCTAGCAATTGCTTCTAAATCGTTTATGTCCATATTTAAAGCTAACGTAGTAGCTTCGCTTTCTTCTTTAATAGCAACTAAATCGTCTTGTGCGTCTTTTTCTAAATCTAGTTCATAATATTCTGAACCGTTGTCTGGATGAAATACACTAAGAAATTTCTGAAGATTTACATCTTCTTTTCTTACAAACAAACTTCCGTTTTCAAACGTAATTCTGCCTAGCATTACTTCTCCGTCTTGCTCATCAATAAATGGACTATCATGATTTTGAGCATAGCGCAAAGCCCTTAGTCTTTTGCCATCATTATGTTGTAGTGGTTTTCTTGGGGAATGCTGTGTTCTTAAACGGTAGCTTACAGGGCTTCCTTTTTTTATAACATACATTCGGTCTTTTATTTCCCAATCATCTTTTTCTTCAATTGTCTCAATCTGTGGAGCAATTGGTTTGGTTTTAGTAACCGTACTTTTTGTTGATACTTTTGTACTCATTTTATTTAATATTTTATTTGATTTAAAAAAGTAAGAGTTACCCCCGTCATTACAACGAGGGTAATTCCTACATTAAATATTACTTCAATAAGATGAAGTTGTTTGCACCCATTACACATAATGCTCTTTCAGAAAGCATGTGTACTTGCATTGCATCAAGGTCGCTGTTAGCAGCACCTCCAGCAGAACCTACAACCCAAGACTTGTAACGTCTGTCTTCAGATTCTGATTTACGGTAACGAACGTGTAAGAAAGGACGTTTTGCGTTCTTTCCTAGTACTTGGTCGTATACAGTCATTGTTCCAGCAGGAACTATAACTCCGTCAACTCCAGAAGTTAATCCTCCTGTAGAAGCATCATTAAGATATTTCCAGTCTGTTTTGTAAAAATCATACCCTAAGTTGAATCCAGAGAATCCAAGGTTTAAAGCCATATCTGCATCGTTATCGAATAAACCGAAAGAAGCAGCTCCAGCAGTACCGTAAGTGTTTAATCCAGCTAGTACGTTGTCAATTTCAAATGACTTCGCTCTGTTTACAAACATTACGTTTTCTTGAATAGCTCCTTCTTTATCTAAAGTAAGAACTAATTGCTCTAAATCATCTTTACCTGCAATTGTACCAGTTGCAATGTTACCTCTAGTTTCGATAGTATCGAACATACCAGAAGTTCCTTTAGCACCAGCGTTAGCAGCTCCAGAACCAGCAGTAGCCTCAACTCCTTCGATTAAAGATAACTCTAGGTAATCTTCAAAACGTAGGCGAGTTTCGTGCTCAGATTTAAGATACCAGTAGTATCCGTTAGCTCCGTTTTCAGTAGTTATTTCAACCCAACCAATTTGAGCCATATCAGAACCATTAACTTCGTATTTGTCTTTGATAATGATAGGACTAGTTGATTGAATATCAACAGGAGCTTCGATAGCACCGTCCATTCCACCTGTTCCTTTTTTAAATTCAGAACCGTATACAAAAATCTTTAAACCTGTAGTTGCTAAAGAAGCGTTAAGGTTAGCTCCTGTATAAGAACCTAAAGCAAAAGTATCTGCTGTAAAATCAGCATCATCAAGTACAATAGCCTTGTCTTGGTTAGTACCATCAGACACGATTACTGTTTGGTTTTTACGGAATCCGTGAGCTGTAGATGTAATAACATCAGCAGCACGAGAAGCTCCTGTTACTGCAATGTGAAGTCTGCTTTGCTCTGACCACTGAATTAAATCAGATTGGAAAGGAATTTCAGCTCCTACAAGACGTAAGAAAGAAGATACCGTACGGTTTCCATATTTTTCAAATTCTGCTTCATAAATCTCTGGGAGATTTTGTGAAGTAAACTCAATATCTGAACCTAAGTAGTTGGTAGATAGAGTTTGTTTTTTTGGAGCTGGGGTCAATGAACCCTGTACTCCACTAATTGTTACTGCCATTTTTTTGTTTTTTTAAAAATTATTTTTTTCTTATTTTAAAGTCTGTGAAATCAGAATCATCTAAAACTCGATACTTTAATCCTCCTTTGTCATTAGCGTCTGTATTTGTCCTAACATCCATATCAATATTTTTTGTTTTTTTGACTAAGCCTTCTGTTGCGTCAGCAACTCCTTGCTCGTAAAAAAACTTTGCTACGTTGTCTGGGTTTAACGCCAAATTCAAAGAACGATGAAATCCGTCTGCGTCTTTTAAGTATCCTGAATCATCCAAAAACTTATCAATGTAATTGTTAAGATTTGATTGAGTCTCTTTTACCTCTTCGACATTTTTAGGTTTAAAAACTACATTTTTGTCTCCAACATTATATTCAAAACCTTTGAAATTTTCTGAAAACAGTTTGTTTGTCTTATCACTAAAAATTGCAGCCCGTTGTTCTGTACTTTTTTTAGTTTCTTCTAACTCATTTATATAATTATTGTAACTCTCGTATGCCTTTTGATATTCTTCAGGTACATTCTCCGTGCTTGACTCAAGAGGAGCTTTGTATTTTTCTTTCAAAGTATCAAAGTGCTTTCTAGCGTTATATAATTCTTCTTTGTACGCAAGTTCTTTTTGCTTTTTGGTTTTATCATCAGAATCTTCGTTAACTCCAAAGTTCTGTTCAATAAAATCAGGAACATCTGAAGAATCTAAATAAGGCTTTGTCTCCTTGTAATAATTTTGGAGTAAAGTATTTTCGTCAACTTCAGAGAGGTCTTGCTTAAATCGCATATAGTCCTCTAATCCTCTACCAGTTTCTTTGTTGTATTCCATAAATTCGGAAACAGCATCTGGCAAAACAACTTGCTCTTGCTCATTTTTTTTAAGAACGTCATCTAAAGACTCGTACTGAGCATTGTATCTTTCCTTTAGATGTTGTAGAATACTTGACTCATCCAATTCAGCGCTAGGCTCTTCAGCCTGAACAGGCGCTTCCTCTTCTGGTTTTTCATCTATAACTTGTTCAGCCTCAGCGTTTTCTGCTGGAGCTTCAGTTTCTATTTCAACAGGAGCTTGTTCAGTTTCAACCTGAGTTTCGCTACTATTTAATTCTTGATTTACAGCTTCTTCCGAAACTGTTTCTTGCTGTGAGTTTAACGGAACAAAGTCTCCTTCGTCATTCATAACTCGAAATTTTAATTCTGCCATTTAATTAGATTTTATTTATTTAAATATTAAGCCCCTATCATTCCCTGAATACCAGAGCCTAAAGAGTCTCGTCCATCAAAGTCAACAGGGTCTAAATCCTGCTGTCTTTGTTTTATTAATACTGATTGCTGTGAAGCTTGCTTTTCTGTTCTTTTATCTTTTCTGTCTTCACGCTGACCTTCTTTGCTTAACTCAAATTCTCTCTGCTCTTGTCTTGATTGAGATTCCATTGAATTTTGCATTTCAATTAGCATCTTTTTAAGTTCAAACTCTTTTTCCATGCGTTGCATTTCTAATTGAGCTTTTAGCTGTTCTATTTGAGCTTCTGCTTGAGATTCAGCGCCAAGAGTTTGTTGTTTAGCTTGTTCTGCAACTTGCGCAGCTTGAGCGTTAGATTGAGATTGTTGTTCTATAAGAGCTTGCTGTTTTTTCATGTCCAGCTTTTCTTTTCTCTTTTTTCGAACTTTTAAGAGTTGCGATGCTATTTTTATATTAGGAACTCCCCTAACATCAATTGCATCATCTATATCAATTTTACCTGCTGCTAAAGAAGCTTGTATGTTTTGTTCTAAAATAGCTTTTTCTTCTTCATCTGGATGTAGTTCTATAAAAATAGAAAAATCATGTAGATGTAAGTTCTTTATTTGTTTAAGAATATCTATTGAATACCTTCCTATTCCTTTGGCTAAATCTTCAGCCATGTCTGAATATTCTAAAGCATCAGACAATCTATAATAAACACACTGTGCCATTTTAGTAGTCATGTACAAAGTAGAATTAAGTACATGTCTTGTTGCCGTATTTGAATTTAAGGCAGCTAGTTTTTGCACTCCCACTAAAGCTCTGTCGTCAGGTGTTGAAGCATCTCTAGCTTCATTCAATCCTGTAGCAGCTCTCAACATGTTTAAATTGTAATTATACATGTTTATAAGAGAAGAAATTTTTGCGTTTGCACCAGAAGAAGTAAGTTCTTGAACGGGTATCTTTCCGTGGTTAAACTCTCCGTCTTCAGTGGAGCTACGTCCAATAACAGAACCAGTTTGAAAGTAAAGATTTAATGCCTCTTGAGGGTCGTAAGAGTTTCCGTTTCCTAAGTTAACAGAAGCAAGACCATCAACATCTAGATAAACTCCGTCAGGAATCATTCTAGAAGTTATTTGCTGTAGCTTTAAATGTATTAATTGTATCTGGTCAGCAAAAGGTATCATCCTCTTTACTAGGGAGTCTATCTGACCCCTGTACATTTTTGGAGCAGACGCAACGAACGGAGCAAGAACTTTCTGGATTGCCGACTTCGGTCTTACCATGTTCTTCATTAGTTCCCACTTCAGTATATAGTTTGTTCCTAGAACAAGTACACCTTCGTACCATACATCAATTCTTTTAGATAATTTTTCAAAACGTGCTGCCTCTGTCTTTGGTGGGTTAAAACTCCCATTTTTTTCTAATACTTTGTCCCCTCCATAGGCGTTTTTCTTTTTCTTATATACAATCTCCATGTCTGTTTTGTAACAGAAATAAAGTAAAGTTGCTGTGTTTTTGTCAAAGTTATCTGTTCTGGCGTTTCCTCGAACTCCTTGATAAGAATCCCATTTACTAGAAAGCTTTGATATTTCTTTTATGTCTTCTTGAGTTAACCCTGGATTTATTTTCTTTAACTCTGTAATATTTACATTTTTAACTTCTCCAAAGTAATAACAATCCTTAAAATTAGGGTCTTCAGTTGGGCTATAAATAAAGTTTGCTGGGTCTACATAATCTAACTTTATCCCATCGTGAATATTGAAAGTATGTTTTGATACGGCAATACCTAAAGTTGTAGCATCTTCTGTTAACTGTTGCTTTACTAAATCGTATTCATTCATTTTGAACACATTAGTTATAGCTTTTTCAGCTCCAACTTCTATCTCGTCTTTGTAATTTAAAGACATGTGAAGGTTTAACTCGTCATCGTTTTCAGGCAATTCGTCAGGATTCATTGAAAACATTTTGTTGCCAAACATTTTTTCAAGCTCCTCGTAATTGTCCTTGTTCTTCATTTGAGTCTCTACATCATTTCTGTATGTAGCTTTTTTACTTGAAGATACAGGGTCTACAGCCTCTGCTTTTACGCTATGTAATCTAGTGGTCATTCCATTGACAACAATGTCCACCATTTTGGGTATAATTGGAACAGGTGTCCAGTCAAGATTTAGATACGATATATCCCCATTCACAGCAAGTTCATCTTTATATTTTTGAACACTTTGCTCTCCTAAAGCATAAGTTCTTAATTTATGAAAATTGCTTTTGTTGCTGTAATATCTAGAGGTTGTACCTTCTTTTTTAAACCACTCTTGTTCTATGGCTTTACCAACGCTTAGACCGTATTTGGAATCCACTTTCTCTTCGTCTAACGCTAATTGGTCTGGAAACCCAGAAACATGTGTGTAAGGGGTATTGCTCATATCCTACTTTAATAATGTACTTATGTTGCCATTGTTACTATACCTTGCAAATTTAAGGTTTATTTCATTGCGTTTTTGTACAGGTTTCATAACGTATTTATTTGTTGCCATGATAGCAAAACCTGAGCTAACGGTAGCATCAAATTTAGTTCTCTTGTTAATATCATAGTTAGCCCAATCCAATAATGTCTTATTGAAAAACATTTTTCCTGGAGTGTCTGGGTCTCTAAAATCTCCTCCATAATCATACCCAACATATCTCTCTATATAAGACTCTATAGCTTCTGCATGTATTGATATAACAGAAGTAGAAGAAGGTATTCCTCCAATTTCTTTTTCAGCTTTAGAAAGGTCGTTTTTATGTTTGTCTGGTCTGTTTATAGAAAAGTTTCTGTAGCCTCTATTTTTTAAATAATATAAAAGTCTAGGCTTGTTGTTTTCAACTAATACAGGCATCCCGTAAAAAACCAAAGCCATTAATACATTTTCATAAAACATTTCAGCAGTTTGAGGTCTAGCTACATATTCTAAAAAAAATTGGTTTGAAGGTGCATTGTCAAAATTCATAGTTGTTAATCCATGCAAACTTCCTTTAGAACCATTGCCTCCTACAACTCCAGATATGTCATAAGAGTCACATCCAAAAGCTCCAGCATGTTTATTTCCTGGATGTTTTTTGCCGTTAATTATCTCAACATTGTTTCTCATTCCTAGCTCAGGTAACCACGACACGTGAAACTTGCCATTTACGCTAGGAGTCCAAACAACTTCAGTATCTCTTATTCCATCTTTCCAGACAAAATTCCCTGTTCTTACTGTTCTCTTTATATCAACAGAATCATTAAAATCTATTTGCTGATATATTTTTGTTAAATTAAATAAACTGTTTTGAGCTTCATCTCTAAATGCATGGTTCTCTGTTCGAGGAAACTGTCTGTAAAATTCATTTAAAGAATCTGGGTCAGACTTTAATGCGTCAACTTCATTATCCCAATAGTTTAATACTCCTTGATGTATAAAGTCTCCTTGAATATCTTTTATTGGTGTCTCTGGATTTCTAAATACAGGCAAACCGTGTATGTCTATAAATCCTTCCATATTCCATTCCATAGGAATAAATAGAGAATACATTCCGCTTTTTGTTTGTCCGTTAGAATTACGTTCTAAAGCATTAGAGTCTTCATAAAGTTTTTTAAAGTTATCTCCCCCTTTACTTAATGCGTTTGATGTAGACCCCATCATACATTTGCCTACTATTTTTCTACCTAACCTTAGCGTTGTTTTAGTTACACGCCAGTTATTTAGTATGTTGTCTGGTCTTTCCCACTTGCCTGATTCGTCATGAACAAGTAGAAACAATTTTTCCCCATCATAACTGTTGTCTCCAGTGTTTTTCCAGTCAATTGAAGTGTCAAGACCTGTAAGGTTGTCAACGTTGTTTGTTATAGATATGTTTTTTCTTGTAAGCTTAGAAGCAGGAACTCTGTACGCTAGTTCTGTTTTAGGCTTGTCCATACCATCTTGTATGGGTTTAAAGAAAAAAGGATAATTGGTAGAAATTGGAACTACTTTGTCTGTAAACATTTTCTTAGCATCTGCTCCAGTCTTAGACAATATTCCAAATCTAGCATCAGAAGTTATTGTGGCTAGGTTTACAGTTTCTGCTGAAGACATAAAAGAAAAACCAGAACGCCTATTCTTTAAATAACACATTCCATAGCATCTTTCGTCAGCTTTACAAGCCTCCCAAAAAATAAAAAAAACTCTATTTGACTCTCTATACTCTGGTTTACCTACATCTATTTTGGTCCATTGTAAATACATATAATGAGTACCAGTAACATAAGTAGCAATACCGTTGTTTTTAAACCAATAACCACTATCTCTTCTTTCGAACTCATTTTCAATGTAGTCGACCCATGAATTTTTGAATGCATTCGGGTACTCATTCCACTCGAAAATGGTCTTGATTTTTTGTAATTCTTTTGGGTATTCTTCGGGATGCCAGTATTGTTCATTTTTCTTTTTACTTCTTTGCGTTATTTTTTCTGGCTGCAAAGGTAATGCAATTTTTAATCCCTGTATGTCAACAATGTCTCCAATTTGACCAGTTTTACTTATTATAACAATATCATGACTTTGGTTGTATCCATAAGACCAAGATTTGCTATTGTTAAGCTTGTCTATTGTTTTCTTTGGAATACAGTCATCAATGACTTTACAAATCTGTAAATCAAGATTTTCTTCCTCTATTCTCTGCGAAACTTTGGAATTTCTCTTCTGTTCTTGTGTTGTCATCTTCCCCGTTGAGTTTTGCTCTTTCTGATTCTATCCTCTGTAATATAGCAAAGGCGTCTTCAATAGCAAGTCTTTTTGTTGCTGCTGCGTTTTTAAGTCTGTCAGCAGCTAAATCATCGTCCTTGCTTCCTGTTATAATTTTTTCTTCAGCAACCTTAATAAGCTCCTCTACGGCTTTTTCTGCTGCTATTATAACTCTTTCTATAGTATCGTTAGTATCATTTGCCATAGGTGTATGCAAATGAGTCTGGGAAGGTGGTCGTAGCTGTCCAGTAGTTATTGTTTTCCATTTAATCTAATTTAATTAAAATATCACTATTTTTCATTCTGTAAACTTTTTTATCATCTACAGTAAACTCGTATTCTCGATTAGTTTTAAATCCAACTTTATCTCCTTCTTTAAATATAGTAGAATTACTATACTTTATAAATCCCACGTGCTCTTCCTTTTCTTCGGAAACGTAAACATCAGAATCTTGCTGATAATCCATTGGTTCAACAAAGCAGTAATCTTTAATAGGCTTCCATTTATCCTCATGCTTATAAAGATATACTTTATCTTTTGAGATTAAATAAAGATTGTCTCTAAAGTGTTCATTAGACTTTGTTTCTTTACCCTTCATGTTATAGTATGTTCTGAAGCAATTGTGATGTACAACACAAATGTCTCCTTCAGACAATTCACTATCATCATGTTCAGGTTTAGAAACTAAAACTCCAAAACGATTTACACCCTTGTAGTCTTCTATTCCAGAATTTATTATAATTCCGTCTTTTTCTTTAATATACTCGCCACCAAGGGGCTTAATTAAATAATCTCTTATAGGTTTAATCATAAATTATATTGAACTCAACATGTACAGGCATCTGCAAGTTAACCTTTTTCCAGTCAACAACAATATTATCCTTTACAATTCGCACAACATAACATCCGTCCTTTTCTTGAATTGAGTGTATTTTATAAATACCTTTAATTACAGATTGCCCGACCTCATAATGCATTGCATTCTTATAGTCGGGACCAACTGCTATTTTTCTTATTTCATTCATATTAGGCTTGTGATTCAGACCATGAAATTTTTCCTGAAACATTAAATGGAGTGTCAGAAGCAATTCCAGAAGTATTTTGTGGCTGAACTGCAATAGTAAGTAAATCTGGTCCAGCAGGGAAGATGCTATCTCCTCCTAGGATTGAGTTACCTAATTCTAACAATTCACTCAAGTCTATTTCAGAAGAACCTGAAGATGCTTTTAATGCATACACAACAGTTCCACTCTCTATCGAATCAGATGACTTATGCTCTATAAGCTCAGATAAAGATGGAGAAGAGACTTTTTGAAACTTCATATTTGATGGCTGAGAATTTAATATTAAGAATACCTCAATATCTTGATTTGCAGTTACACCTGCTTGTTTTAAAGTAAGCTGCATTCTGTTAATGATTTCTCTTTCTCCAACAACTCCTGTTAAAGAAGAATCAACAGATGGTGCTAATCTCACAGAAATTAAAGGAATAGGTCTTGTCAAATCTACGGCATCGGGCTCTCCTAAAGTAAGAGGCGAAGCATTAGGGATTGTAGGATATATACTTGTTGGAGGCAAAGTAGAAGTTGCTGGATAAGATGTAAATATCTTAGATGCAGCTCCTGCTATTTTAACCTGAGAAATATATGTTCCGTCTTCTAAAGAACTTCCATTAGTGTCGGTAACAAGTAAACCAGTTGTAACGCTTTGAGCATTTGCTTCAGTAACTTGGAATGCGTATACCCAAACTCTATTTCCGTTTAAAGTAATTTGCTCGAAATTAGATTGGTCTGTAGTGCTAAACGAGAAGTTACCACCATTTGTAAAGGCAAAAGGTTTAGAGTTTGCTGTAAATAAATAAGCTTTATCATTGTCAAACCTTCCATCCATTATAATAGATGTTCCAAAGTGGAATAATGTTGGCGCTGTAGAAGCTTGAGGTCCGTTAGATATTTCATAACGACCAGGTAAGTTTCCAGAACGGAAGTAAGATTCATTTAAAATGTTATTGTGTTTAAACTCATGAACGTACTTAACGTGTCCATTTTGGTCTTTAAATCCAAATCTAATTTTACCTGCTCCATACCATGAGTAATCAGCGTAAGCCATTTGGATTCTATTTATATCTAAATAGTACCCGTGAACTCCAGTTCCGTCACATTTGTCAATATTCCATCTTTCTTGCTCAACTCTAGCATCTACAGTTACAGTCATTTTAACTCTATCAGCACTAACTCCTTTGTATGACGGCTGAATTACTATTCTTGAATCAGAAGATATTTCAACAACTTTATAAGATTGACCTCTAATAACAACATAGTCATTTTTAATCAACTGAGTTGTAAAAGAAGTGTTATTCCCTGTAACAATTTGAGATTGTCTTGAGACATTTACACTACCTGCTAGTTGCTTAGTAGAAGAGCGTCTTACAGCATAAAGTTTTTGACCATCATACTCATAGAAAAATCCATTTTGGTCGTCAAACATCCCTGCTCTAATATAAGAATCTGTCCAGTTCTTTCTGTGGTAAGTTGGAAATCCAGATGCTTTAGATTGAAGAGGTACTTCTTGCATTTCGTATTCAAACTGAAAATCACTGTTTACAGCAGATACTGGAAACTCTCCATTAAAGGTGTTGTTTCCGTTTGAAACTTCAGCACCTTCAATTACAATTATATCATCAACTCTTAAATTGTGAGCTTCTTGAGTGTTTATTTTTGCTGTAGTACCAGTTGCTTTAATTAAATCTCTTACAATTTTAGGAGGGTTAAAGTTAATTGCAAAAGAGTTTTGAATACCCTTACCAGATTGGTAACGGAAATATTTACGTGACTGTCTTACAATTTTACTGTCAGGAGAAGTTCCAGCAGTAATGTTAACTCCACCATCAAAAGGTAAGTGAATACCATATCCGTCAGGTCTTAAAACCATTTCAGTAATAAAGAAATAGCTTGTAGCTAAAGCTCCACTAGTTACGTCTTCAAACAAGGTCATAGACTCGTTTGTTGTAACTTTGTCTATTTGATATTCTTTAGTGTAATCTCCTTGAGTTAAGAAAATTTTGTCAAACCTTTTAAATTGATTTAAGAACGTTGTCCCAGAACCAATTATTTGTTTGCTTCCAGTTTCAATATCTATAGTACCTATACCTTTTACAAGTTTAAGTACACTTTTTGAAATTATTTTGTGGTCTCCAGCTCCAGAGTTAAACAAGGCTGTAGTTCTGCCTTCTTTTGCCCCTGCTTCGCTTGTAGATAATTTTATGCTAAATTCATCAATAACAACAATATAAAGGAATCCAGAGTAATTTGCTTCATCAAAAACAATCATGTTAACGTTTCCTCCATTATCATAAGTTACTTGCTCTCCAGTAACAAAATTGTGAGCATCAACGTAAGTAATAATATGGTTTGTAAAATCACATATTGAATTATCAAAAGGATATTCTCTTGAAGGTATTTGGAAATCCGTTTGCACTTTAAATGTATTAGGAGAATCGACATCTACCATTCCAAATACACCGTCATAAGCACCTTTTAAACTTTTCACATTTAAGGTCTGATTTCCAGAACCTCCTCCAGATAAAGTAACAACTCCAGTACCACCTGTAACTATGAATCTAATTTCCCAGTAGTTTGTCATTCCTCCTACTCTAAAGTTAACTCTAGATGTTGGAGCGTATGACACTGTAAAGTTACCAGATGGGTCAACTAAACTGGTCATGTTTTTAGTTCCAAAGAAAGCTTCTCTTCTAAATACGTTTGAATCTAAACCTCCTTGTTGACCTATAAAGTAGGTATCTCCATCAGCAAACGTAAGTACAACATACTCATTTGATGAAGCAAAATCTCCTCTATATTCAATAGCAGTAATGGATACATTTGTTGGAGTTAATCCTAAAGGAGTCCATGCGTTTATTGTTGTAGTTCCTGGATTAGAATTAGCAGCTCCAATAACAGTTGTAGTTCCCTCGGCTTCTGTGTTAGAAGTCTGCTGAAGAGTTATTCTAGAATCATTGATTCTATTTAAGTTGTAAAGAGTATTATGCGTTGTCCCTCCAACAGCAACTCCCTCAGCTCTAAGTGTTATTTCTCCGAACGTAGTAGAATCAGTTCCTGAAGTGTAGTACAAGGTAGCAGGAGTAGTTCCATCTACAACAATACTTACTGTGCTTCCTCCACTTCCTCTAGTGTTTGTTACGCCAGTAGTGTATTCTCCAGCATAAGTTCCAGTAACCCAATTTGCTAAAGGCTCTGTTGTAAAGTAGAAAGTATCAGCATAAGTCGCATCAAGAACAAAATTATAAGTTCTAGTTGGAGTTACGTTATATATTCTTATTGGTAAATTTACGTTATCTGTACCTAACCTTGAGTTAGTAACTAGCCACCCGTCTGAAGAGCTTTTTAAGTTATAAACTTCAGGATTGCTTTCGTCTTGCCCTTCAACAACTAAAGTAGCTTCAGACGTTCCTGTTATTTTGTGGTTATTAATGTAAAGAGTATTATAAAGGTCGTTTTCAACTCTATATGTAATAGTAAAGTCTCTCGGATACTTTTGAATGTCATCAGTAAAAGGAGCTATGTTTGCTTGTATTCTAATAATATCATCACTTACGGTGTTTACTATAATATCAAAGGTTTCAGGCATGCTAATTTCTGTTCCTGCTGAATCTGAAAAAGTAAACTCTTCGCTTCCAGTCAAATAATTTGCAACAGTTACAGTTGCTTCTTGTCCTGAAGGTATTCCGTGATTTACTTTGTATAAAGTGTTTCTATCACTAGTCATTTTTCTAGCAAAAATGTAGAAATTCTCACTGTTAGCTTCATCATTAAAACTAGAGTTTGCACCATAATCAATGTCAAAGCTACCATTCAAAGGAGTGGTAACAACGGTGTTTTCGTATTGATTTTCAATAGTTCCGTATCTAGAATTTGTTCTTTGATTTGCTAAATAAGAAAACTGGTCAAGACTGTTTAAATAACTTCCAGGATTTTTTCCTTGATAAGCCATAACAACATCAGGCAATTGATTTCCTAAACCGTAATCATCAGCAAGTAAATCAAATCCAGAATATTCTGGTCCTGGGTCTACTTGAGCTTGAGCTTCTGCTTGCATTCTCCAGTAGTGGTATCCGTAACCACTTCTTAGTCCTTCGTAAATTCTAATATAATAACCAGTTCCATCAAAATAAAGTTCATTTCTACTTAACGTTTGGTTAGGAACTCCTGCACTTACCCATGCGTAGTTACTAGACCACCGATAGTTTAAAGCATTATAAGCATTTCCGTTATCAAACCTAATATATAAATAATAATAGTAGTAGTAAATACCTTGTCCATAAACTTGAATATTGAATACAGTTAACTGGTCTGGAATAAATCCTAACTGGTCATCAACTCTCATGTAGCTATAGTAAGTACCATAGTATCTAATTGGAGTATAAAGGAAAGGTGTAGTTGCTGTAAACAATGACTCTGTATAGTATCTTGTGTAACGGAATCTGTTGGTGTTTTTTGTAACTAAATAAACCAAACCTAATCTTGAAAATCCAAAATCAGTGTTATAAGCACTTAAAGTTTGTACGCTAGTTCTAGCTTCATCTGTATAAAGCTCTAAAGTATTTGAATCAATAACAGTAACAAAAAACGTTGTTCCGTCTGTTATGCCCATATTTACATCTCCTCTTCTTGGAGTGTTAAATAACACAGCATACCCATTTTCCATACCGTGATTAATCCAGTTAATTCGGTTATTAGGAATGTCAGCATCAATATCTTGAATGTATGTTGTGTGAGTTGACTCCCAGTCATAAGCGATAACAACAGGTTCTTGATAAGAAGGTCTACCTGTAGATGCTGTTGAATCAAAAACATTATCTATGATAAAGAAAGAATCCGTATCGACATAAGGTCTTCCATCTGGAGCTGTTGCTGACGGGTCTGCTACAACTAATTTTTTAGGACCAATTGTATTTCTTAAATATAATTTAGTTCCAGCAGTAAATCCATGAGTTGCTTCAGTTTCAACTTTTATTTTACTTAAAGTTGTTTCATCTGTAGTTGCCCCATGAGATATGTTTATATTTAAAGGAGCTCCTTCAAAAAACTTAGCAGGTACAATTGTGGTATACGAACCAGAAATGTCTCCAGTAGTAGTAGATGGAACATCAATTTCAAAAAAGAATACAAGAGGACTTGAAACACCTGAAACTACAAAGAAACCTTCTGCTTGATAATCTAAAACACCTTGACATGATACAGGGTCTCCAATAGTTAAATTGTGAGGAGTAGTACAAACAACTTTGATTTGTTTTGAACCTTCAATAGAGTCTACAGAAACAACTCCCTCAATAGGAGAATCTCCTGAACTAGAAAATACTGTAGGTACGTTATTTACCGTTTGAATAGTTTCCCACTTAGTAGATTGTAATCCGTACTCAAAATCCGTATCTACAAGGTTTTCTGGATTTGATACCCTAAGTTTACTTACAGGGTCTAAAAGACTTTCGTCAGGAGAAAAATGAACCTCACTTGAATCGTAGAAAAACTGATAAACATCATCTTGATTTATGTCGGCATCGTTTTCGAGGTCATAGGTTAAAGACAAACTAGAAGCGTTGTCCTTATTTAAAAAAGTAACCTCTCCACCTTTAGTAGGGTCGTTAAACTGATATACTACTTTATTAGCAGTTACGTTTGTAATTAAAAGTAATCTTTCTAGCCCAATATTTCCCTCATAATCAATGACATTTGAGTCTTTGTATACGTGGTATTTCGATGAATGTAAAAGCGTTTTTGCCATTGTTTATTTGTTTTGATTATCCTCCTAGTGCTATAGCGTAAGCTAAAGCTGTTTGGTCAAAGAGTGGTGTGAAATTTTTAAAGGTTTGTGATGTTGTGTCATATTCTAATAGCTGCCCCTGTGTTGGTGCTGTTATTGTTGTATCAGATAAATCAGAAATAGATGCAGCAGAAGCGGCAGCTCCAGTAGAACTGTACGCTACACTTCTAAACACACCAGCCTGAATTATTCTTACGTTAGTTATACTTGATAAATCAGAAGCTCCTTTTTCCATTAATAAGTATCCTAAAAATACAGCTTGATTTGCCGTGTTAGGAGACTCTGTAAATGGCTCAGAACTTAAATTAGTATTAGCAGCATCTAAAGTATCATATTGATTTCTTCCGTAATATACGATTAATAAACTAGGGTTGTTAGGAAAATAATAGACTCTTTGTATACTATATTTATTGTTATTTAAAGTAGCTAAAGTACCGCTACCATCATCATATAAAGTATTATCTATAGTGGTATATCCAACACCACCGTTTGTATCTCTAATAAAATCTCCAGCTCCATCTTGATAATATTTGTGTATTACACACGGATTTTGAGCTGCATCTGTAACAAATGAAGGGTTGTTGGGGTCAATAGAATAGTTTCTGCCAGGAGCAAAAGAAACACCAGAACTTCTTTGCAATTGCGTTGTCCCAACAATTGGAAGCACTTCAAGACCTTCTTTTTTCATTGGTCCAAATAATCTGGCAAATTCTCCAAATTGATTTTGTTGTCCGTATGCTGTTCTAGGGAATGACTTAGCAAAAGTAGCAACTCCTGAGTTGTGAATAACAGCTCCTATTGGCAATGCAAAGTTATATTGTGTATTTGTAAAAGGAACGCTTTGTTGGTTAACAACACCTAGTTCATCTACGTAAATCCAAGTTTGTTTGTCTGAGGCATTTAAGGCATCTAAGTCTGAAACAACTATAGTTTGAGCTGCCCAAGATATGTGTTTTAATTCTGGATGAGGTTTTGCTGCTGCGCTTTCTTTATTAAAGTCTAATATAACACCATCTCCTGCCGTAATAGTAAAAGAATTTGTTCCTGAAATTCCAAGGACACCTCCATCAAGAATACCAGTAGACATATTGTTTACTATGTTATCCATAGAAACACGATGATTGTTGCTTTTAAACTGAAGAACATCTTCTCCGTCTTCTTGGCTGAAATAAACAGAATTAGGATATGCTGGCTCTGTTGTTTGTGCGTTTTGGAAACTAAGAGCTTGACCTACGTTAAGGTCATCTACAGTTTCAACCCTATTATCTAAAGTACCAATTAATCCGTCTATTTTTCTTCTTTCTTGGTCTGTTATAATGTTAGAAGAACCTACAGTTGCAATGTCATTTAATTCTGCTGCTGAATGTATTGTTAAATCCGTTACGTCAGTTGGCTTGTTTTTAATGTATGAATCATCAGTATCATCATTCATTGTATAGTCAGCCTGAACATTAACTTCAGAACCAGCCTCAATGCCATTTAACTTTCCTAACAGCTCATTTGTAAAGTCATTTGCAGATAATTGCTTACCAGTGATTTTATCTACTTTAGAATCTAAAGCAGTCTGAAGACCAGCAATACTTCCTATTGTTAAAGTTTCTAACGTATCTCTATTTATTTCTATAAAATCAACTAGCTCTTGAAGCTCATTTAAGCCTACATTGTCAGAAAGCAATAAACTATTGATATTATCAATATATGTTTTTAAAACAAGACCCTGAGCTGCCGACAAAGGTCTATCCGCTACATTAGATGTTACGTCATCAACAATGTCAGAGTAAAATATTTTTTGAGTTATTTCATTAACTCTTGACCTTTCGTTTGGAGTAATTATATAACCAGAACCTGCATTGTAAACATCTCCAAATTCAGTTACAGAATCGTCACTAAAATCTTGGTCAAAAGAAGTTTGATGGTGGCTGACATAATACTTTTTGCCGTATGTAAGATTTCCGCTACCTCTATCCTTGTATGTTAAAGAAAGTTTTATGTAGTAATCAGAATAATCTTCAACAGCAGATACTTGAAATATACCAAATACATTTAAATCTCCTAGCTCGGATATTTTTATTTGATAATCTAAAAGGTCGTTTAAATAAGTATTTATGTTTTTTCCATTAATACCAGATTTAGCTACAATTATTTGAGTCAATCCTGATATTAATCTTGTTGCGTTTATCCCAACAGGATTTACTACAGCGACTCCAGATTGAGGCACAGTGTAATCTAAGCCGTTTGGCGTAATATAATGAAACAAAGCCGAATCGGAAGTCTCCAAAAGATTCTGGTCCGCAACAACAGAAGCTATGTCAACCATGTCGATGCGAGTTGTGTTACCAGTTGCACTGTCTAAGGTCAAAAAACTATCCTGCTTATGGGGCGTAGTGTCTTTTGGGTATTGCGATAATCTAGCCATAGTAATATACTTTATGCAAATTTACTTAAAATAAAAACACGTAATTAGCCTTGACCTCTAGGTCTTCTAATTATCTTTTTTCACAGCACTTCCAAAATAATATCCAAAAATGCTAAGTGCCACACCTTCTACAATTCCAATCATGTGGATAAAAATTTCTTTATTTTCTGCTGGAACGTTTGTAGTAACTACAGTATAAACAACAAATCCAAAGGCAGCTAGACCAATAATACCAGTTAAAGACATCATCCAGTCTTTTCCGCCTGCATTAACTATTGCCGCTTCTCTTTTTCTTGCAGAATCTCTATCTTCTACTTCTAGCTTATACAATTGAACAAGTTGGTCGTGAGCTGCTTCTTTTTCTTCATCAGACATGTCTGGGTCATTATCTATAAGATTCTTAATAACTCCAGTAATCCCAGAATCAGGTAAAAATTTAGAAGCTCCCTTAACTACACTAGGAAGAACTCCTAGCAATATCTTACCTAAACCTGTTTCCTTGAAAGGTTTTTTTTCTTTTTTTTCGCTCATAATCTTTGTATATAATTTTGCAATTCATCTTTTGGATTCCACCCCAATCTATCTATAGCATCTGTATTTGTATTAAGAGTAATTTTTACATTACCTTTTTGTTCTGGTATGTACCGTGTGTTTGTATTAAAACGCTTTTCAAAAAAACCTGCTAGTTCATTTATAGAATAACTTACTCCGCATCCAAGCTCCCAAGCATCTTTGTGTGATTCGTTAGATTCTGCTATTTTTATTAAACCATCAACAATATCATCAACATGAGTAAAATCTCTTTTTTGCTGTCCATCTCCTACAATATTAATAGGTTCTTTTTTATTTATTTTTGTTCTCCAAATACCCATTACATTTCCATTTTTTTCATCTAAAGGCTCAAGAGGACCATATACATTATAAAATCTTGCTATTTCAACATTTACTTTATAAGATTGTTTGTATAGCTTGCATATCATTTCCCCTAACATTTTTGTAGTAGCATAGGGAGAGTCCGATGGATTGTAGTGTTTTGAGGCAGAACCAGCGTATACAACTTTAACATTGTTTTTTCTAGCCCACTCCATAACTTTAGTTGTTCCCGTCACGTTAACCTCAACGGATTTAAGTGGATTATTAAAAGAAGGCTGAACTCTAGACTGTGCGGCAAGATGGAAACATAATTCACTATCATCAACGTTATGTGCTTGTATTTCTTCAATCCCTCCATTTATATATTCTACATAGTCAACGTGGTTTGTTTTACTTCCAGTTGAATAGTTATCTAAAGAGACAACCGTGTGCCCTTCTTTAACTAACCTTTTAATAAGATTAGTGCCAATAAACCCAGCTCCACCAGTAACTAAAATTTTACTCATCGCTTATGCTACTCTGTAATTTGTTTTGCCGTTTATTTTTTCTGCAATTAAAATCCGATTTCTGTTTTGGTCTTCTGATACATAACTTACATGAACCCAAGCTGGGTTCTTTTTATTTCCAAATTCCCAAATCATTTGGTCAAAATTTAAATTATCTTTTATGTAATTAAACATTTCAGCGTTGGTTTTATGACCAAAAGTATCGTCCAAATCAATTGCTCTACCTTCACAATGTTGGCTTGATTTACTTCCTCCAATAGCCTGATTTAGCTCTTGAGAGCGATACATGCTATTTATTTTTATAGGACCTCCAACCCACTCCCTAAGCGGCTCAAAAACGTTTATGGCAATATTAACCATGTTTGACATTTGATAATCATCAGGAGTGTTATCTAAATTTAATCTAAGAGCTGTGTTTGATTTTACAGCTTCTTTGTAGCTTATATGTTTACTTATGTTCATGAGAATCTATTATTTCGTTTAATCTATTTAAATCTTTTCTGATTCTTTCTCTTTCTAGTTTATAAAGCATTATTTCGTCTTCCAAGACTCTTATGTCTGGAAAAACGTATGTATTCTGATTAAATCTTAATGATTTTACTTCTGATTCGGCATCATCTATTCTGCCTTCTAAATGTGTGTAGAGTAAAACAGCACTACCAACTAAAACAACTATCTGCACTAACCATTTAATATTAATGGAAATTCCAGAGTCATCGTTTAAGCTTGGTAAATTTTCGCCCACATTTATTTTTCTTTTTGGTCGTCATAATCCAAAGCAAGTTTTAAGAATACTTTGTCTAGCATTTCTTCTTGCATCCTTATAATCATACCCTCCAACTGGTCTTTTTGTTCGACTAGTTGACTTATTTTCATTTCTAAACTATCGTTTCTTCTTTGTAGTTCTTGAAGCTCATTAGGGTCTTTTCCTATAAAAACATATATAGCAGCACCTATGGTTGCTATTAAAGCACCTACAATAAGTTTAAATGAATCATTATTTGATTCTGGAATCTCTTTAATTGACAAAAAGAAAAGCAATCCAATAACAAATAAGAAAACAATTCCAGAGCCAATATATCCTCTCAATTCTTTTCTCTCTCTACTATTCATGCTATTATTTTTTATTACGTTTATACATTAAATACCACTTATGAATTGTATAACCGATTGCTGTTAGCGTTAAAAACACACTAAGAGCGGTATCTATACTCATTAAGTTCATAGTCAAAGCAAAGGAGGAAAACCCCCAAATCTTTAAATCGGTTAAATTCATGTGCTCATTCATCTTCTTTGTCCTCCTCCTCTAGCTCTGTTAGTGGATTCGTTTTCTAATTTTAAACTACCATCAGGCTGGTGGGAAGCATCTTTGTTATCTCCATTACCATAAGTTCCATTTTGACGATTAAAACGATTAGCTTCAACTCTTTTTTTTACTTGGGCAGCTCTTCTTTGATGAATTTTATTATATTCATTCTTCTTTTTTCGAGCCTCTGGGTTCTCTGCGTAATATTTTGCGCTTTTACTTTGTCCCATTGCTTTTTCTACCTGGTCTTTTTTTTCCTGAAAATGCTTTAGGAACGTCTCCAAGTTGATTTCCCACCTCTTTAATAGCTTTCCCTACATCTTGCAATTCTTTTTGCAATCTGTCCTGAGTTTCTCTTAAATCGTATTTTAAATCCTCTATTTCTGCTTTTACACTAGAAACTTTATCTTCAATAACGTCTGGAATCCAATCGTTATCGTTATCTGTTAGCCATCCTTTTTTATTAAGAAACATAGCTAAGGCAACTACCGCAGTTACAAAAACTACAGCGCCTAATACAATTATTATTATTTTTTCCATATTAAATTATTTAGACCAATCATAAAAAGGACGGTGGTCCTTTTCTTCAAGTTTTTTTCCGTTTTCCATTATAACTACTCGTTCAGAATTTTCAGCAAAAAACTTTCTTCTGGTTACAGTGTTACCTCCGTCTGGAGATTCATATATCCATTTATTTTTCATTTCACTATCCATCCAATCCCACTCTTTCATGTCATCTTCTCTTGAGCTAATACCCCAATCTCCCATGTTATTTCTTGGACTTTCCTTTAGGCACGCAATTAGGCACTTTTTTCCCCATTTTGGTTTTAGTGCCTCTCATCATGTATCCTTCCCAACAAGGGTTTTTAGTTTGCTTCTTAGCCATTAATCTTCAAACTTATACGTAGTTTTTGTATTTTTCTGAGTCTTAGGGTCAAAAGTCGTATCGGTTCTTGAATAACCTCCACCTTCTGTTTTTATTACTTCTCCAGTCATAGTTCCCTTTTTGTCTCCAAAACGACCACCTCTTGAGAATCCAGAAGAAGATATACCTCTTTGGTTTAAAGCTTCAAATCCTTTTCGCTCTTTAGGGTTGCTGCTGTTTTTCATCTCTTTCATAAGTGATGCAGCAGTTGCATAATCTTGGTTTTTAAGAGCTTGTTTTACTTGGAATCCTTTGCCTCCTCCAAAATCAGAAGAAGGTCTGTCTCTAGTGAACTTTTCCATCCCTTTAAAATATGACGCATCACTGCCGCTCATTTTAGAGGTTCTTGTTGGTGCAGTTCCAGTAACTCCACTCATAGCTTTAACTTGCCCGTTAATCTTGTCAACAGACTTGTTTTTAAATCCCATTGCGTTGTAGTCAACTCCAGTTTCTTCGTCTTCCATGTTTTTATTTTTTATAAGGAAATAGGTTATTTAATGATTTTCTTCGTTTTTCGCATCCGCAATCGGTATCAAGCGCATTGCTTACAGTATCAACTACCCTCTTAATTCCAGTAGTAACTGTCAAGTTGTGGATTGTATCCCCAAGACCCTTCGGTTTATTTACTCTCATTTTACAATTTAAGAAAATTAATACTTACTCAGCAAAGATAACAATAAAAAAAGTGTATTTTTAAAGGGTATTTTAACACAAAAATAAAGTTGGAAGATAATAAAAAGCCCAAAGTATACATAAGAAAAACTAAGAAGCCTTATTTCTCAAGGGAGAAAAAACACAACTTTTTAAAAAACTGGAGAGTAGTTAGGTATTATATCAAAAACAAATATGATATATCTTCTACAGAGCTAGAGCTTCTTTTGTATCTGTACGACTCTGATATATTCACAAAAAAAGAATTTATAAGATTTGCTAATACAATAAACTGGCAAAGGTCTAAATTCAAGGATATGATTGAAATTGGATACATAAAGCAATGGAGAGAGCGTCAAGGTCGTGAGGCTGCTTTATATGAGCTTACCAAAAAAGCTAAAATGATTTGCAATCAAACATATAAAAAACTTACTGGAGAAGAAGTAATATCAGAAGATAAATATCAAAACAAAATATTTAAAGGAGAAAATTTCCAAGATAAGATATACAGGCAGCTAATAAAGAAGATGAATGAAAAAACTAAAGCAAATCTTTATAAATAGAAAAGGCTTCTTTATATAGGCTATAGTCTTTTACTGCTATAAACTTTTTTAGCTCTCTTATCTTTACATCATTGCCTCCTTCAGAAAGAATGTCGATATATTCAATTATTTTGTTTAACTTGTCTTTTCTTTTTATGAAAGCATTAGATTCTTTAATATTCGTTCTAGTTTGTGTGTCCATAGCTCTACTTACTGTTCTTTGGCTACACTCTAAGATTTCTGCTATCTTTTGGTCGCTAATAGATTCATTAGCTAAAATAAGTTGATGTACACAATTCTGTACATCTTTATTACTTATTGATATGTGTTTTGAAAACAAAAGACCAGATATAGCCATCTTTTCTTCTGAGCTTATAATTTTATTTGGATTAAATATTATTTTTCTCCAATTGTTACAGTAGGGCTTTTTTTTCTCTGAGTATACCTCTTCACACATTTGATTTACCCTAGCCTTACCATAAGTCCTTATTGTCTTACCCCATTCACGGTCAGCTAAAATTCTAAACATTCCTGAGAACATGTCTGGTTCAACATCAGGATTTAAAAACAAAAAAACCTCAGCATAGTATGTTAGCTGCTGAAAACTACTAATCTTAGACGTTATTCCTTTTAACGAATAATAACAGAATGGTTCATCAAAAAACAAGAAATCATAGTCCTGAAAGTCTAATTCAACCTCAAGACTATAATTCTTGTCTTCGTAAAAATCAAACAATAAGAATTTATCAGATTGTTTCAAGAGTTACATCATCTTTTTTCTCTGATTCTTCTTGGAAGTTTTTAATTTGTTGAGCATACTTGTCATCAAATCCAGCTTTTAAGTTAAAGTTTATAGATACTTTACCTTTTTCAGATGTACATATAGTTGAATGAGGCATCATTGAAGGAAAAAATATTATATCTCCCTCTTCCATTTCTGGTCTATAAACATGCTCTCCATCAAATGATTTAAAAGAAATGACATCTTTAGGTTCTGGTAGGTCAACATAATAGATAGCAGACATTGTACTTAATGGATGATTATGCCATTTAACGTAATCTCCTTGCTCGTATTGTATAAACCAAAAATCATAGTTTAAATTAATCCAATCAGGAAGACCTTGTTCTTTATTGTACCAAGAAGTAAAGTTGTTAAATAATCTTCCAAAATCTTGATGTAGTATTTTGTCCATGTAGGTTCTGTTACACGAAATCCCTAAATCGGTCATTGTAAGTTTATTAAAACTATCATCTATTGATTGACCTTCAGCAGAGCTTATTAGCTCCATCAAAGCTTTTTTATTTTCTTTATGCTTTGGATATGGCATAATGTGATAAGGCACGGGGATGTTTCCTATTTTCATAATTCTTCTTTTATTACAATTCCTCTTTCTTCGACTAAAACTATTTTTTTACCATCAGACAATCTCATGTTACTACTGTATCTAGCATCATAATAAACAATATCGTTTACTTCTACTTCAGTAACTTTATCTCCGACTGTAACAATTTTGCCTTTTTTGTGTCTAACATCTGAATCAACAGATGAGGTTATGATAATATCTCCTGACATTATCTTTTCGTTTATCTCTTCTACAACTATATTAAAACCTATTGCTTTCATAAATCAAATGTATAAGGGCATTTCTTAGCTTCTGCTGGGTATTTACTTATTCCTGGAATATCTTGAGCTATATCATGTTCCTCAAAATTTAACATTCCTATAGGAGAATAATACATAGCGAGAGGAGTTCCTTTTTTTACTGTAATCGTTCTAGCCTCGTCTCTTCTTACTAAAAAATTAATATTTAAACTAACATCGTAAGTGTCTATTATGGGCAACACTCCTTGCACAGCCTGCAATGGACTTTTAGGATTCCACCAAAAACAGGGCATGTGAATCAAATCAACTCTTCCTTTTGGAGATTTTAATGTCAAAGCCGTGTCTAACTTTAGATTCATATAGTTTTTGTCAAACCAAGGTCCTAACTGACTTTCTCCTTGCATACCTTGTGTTTTATAGGTGTCCATGTCCACATGTGTGTGTGAAACAATTCTAGCAAAATTATAGTTTCTTTGACCTTTGTCCATGTGAACTCTGAATCCATTTCGGTTTATTTCTACTGAAAAGTCAACAGGAGATAAAAACAAATAAGAATTTTTAAATAGAGTTATAAAAGACACGCAAGTTTTTACGCTTAAAGTGTTTTCATTTTCTATATCCTTTTTATTGTTTAGTCTCTTGTACCATTGAGGCTGATGAGAATTTGCAGGAACTAATATGTCTGAAATATCTACAGGGTTTACCTTGTCTTTAAAAGCAATAACAGTAGGCTTTACACTACCATCAGATTGCTCTTGATAAGCTGGGTCTCCTTTTTTCATGCACCAATGTATAGTTGGCGCATCATTTTGACTAACTATCTCCATTTGCTCTTTTATTAGTTACAATACATTTTGTGGTTAAAATCTCTACAGCAACAGATGTTGCGTTACGCAAAGTATTACTTACAACTTTGAATGGGTCTACTATGCCCATTGACACTAAATCTCCATACTTCATGTTTTTTGCATCATACCCATAGTTTATCCTAGGGGATTTATAAACGTTTAACATTATAGCAGGAGTATCGCATCCACTGTTCTCTAATATTCTAAATATAGGTTCTTGTAAACTTAAATATAAAATCTTGTTTACTATCTTTTCAAACTTATCCTTAGAGCTTTTACTTTTTCTTTCTGCTCTTTTAGACGCATTTAGATAAGACACACCTCCTCCAGCTACAACTCCTTCTTCCAAGGCTGCTCTAGTTGCTTGAACTGCATCATCTACTCTGTCTTTCTTCTCTTTCATTTCGACCTCAGTCTGAGCTCCAACATAGAAAGCAGCTACACCACCATGTAATCTAGACAAACGGTCTTTAAGATGATACTCCAACGACTTTTCTGTATTTTTCGCCATTGTATTCTTCACTTCCTTCAATCTATCTTTAACGGCTTTAGCCGTTCCGCTGGCTAAAACTACTGTCGTTTCTGTAGAGGTGGATATAACTTTTTTGCATTTACCCAAAAAGTCTGGAGACACATTAGTATAGTTGTCTCCTGTGTCATCAGATATAAGAACAGCATCAGTCATTATGCAAAAGTCCTCTAATAGCTCATGTCTACTGTTACCGAATCCTTCTGGAGCTACGACATTGACTCTAAGTTTACCAGAAGCTTTGTTAACATTCAAAGCCTGCATAACCTTTTCCTCAACCTCAGCTACAATTAAAAGTGGTTTTTGATTTGTAATAGAGAATTTAAGTATGTCCATTATACTCTCTATTGTTTCAATAGGCTTGTCAGAAACTAAAACAAGGGCATTATCGTAAACAACTCTAGATTTCTCTTTGTCATTTATTAAAAAGCTACTTGAATATCCTTTTCTAAGTCTTGTTCCTTCTATAGCCTCTACATAGGTTCTTGAGTCGAGAGACTCCTCTATTGTAAAGACAGCTCCCTCTCCTAGCTCTAAGTAAGCATCAGCGATAAGCTTTCCTATCTCATTGTCATTGTTAGCTGAAATCTTAGCCACATTAGCCAATAATTCAGAATCAGCCTTAATTACCTTTCTACCTATATACTCTATAGCAGCCTCTACTTCTTCTTTTAGTATGCGGCAAATAGTGTGTACGTTTAAATCTGGATTTTCCTTTAATAGCTCACTGGCTACGGAAATCATTTCATAAGCTATAACCACAGAAGTTGTCGTCCCATCTCCAGCGTTATCTCCAGTTTTCATGGACGCTTGACGAACAACCGACATTGCTAAATGCTCTACAGGGTCGCTGAGGTTAATAGCTCTAGCAACTGTGACCCCATCTTTTGTAGAATGAGGTCTACCAATTGCGTCTTCTAGTAGTACGGTAGAACCTCCAGGTCCTAGCGTTGAGCCAACAGCATCTCTCAATGCTTTAATTCCTTTTAGTACTCTGTCTCTTGGGTCTAGGGAAATTTCTTTTTCTATCATGAGTTAACAATTAAGATTAAAGAAACGGATAACCCTATGGTTAAACCAAGAAAAAAATTGAATAGTTTCATAAATGTGTATTTAATTTGATTAATAATGCCTCAAATATACACAAAAATGTTTTACCATGCAATCTTAATGCTTACTAAAAGAAAGTAAATTGTAAATTCATTCCAATAGTGCTTACCATCAGCGGTTACTTCCTCTGGATAAAATTCTATCCCAATCATTAATTGATGAGGTATCATGTTTGTGATTGTAAGCTCCATATCGTTTTGGTTTTATCTTCGAGCTGTAGGAGCTTGAGCTGGTGCGCTCATAACACTTCCTTGCTGCACCTGAGTATACAATAAACCTAAAACCTCTAATTGCTTTAAATCCAAAGTATCGTCTTTAAGACACTCTTCAATTCTTCCTAAAATTCTTTTAATTACTCCTTGTTCCATTTTAATATATTTAATTGTTAGACCCAAAGATACAACAAATACATCTCCCTAAACACCCCAGAAACAAAAGAAGAAAAAAAAGAAGAAGAAGATATAAACCGTTATAACAAAAATGTTATATGCTTTACAATATTGTGATACCCTTACTGGACAAATAAGGCTACACCTATATATAAAACCTTTGTGTCCACTTTTGGTATCACATCAGATATTAAGAGGAATTGGGTTATATATTAAACTGGAGGCGAGGGGTCGATTTGGAAAGTCGTTTCTAGTTGACCCACGGGGTTCGATTTATCAGTAGTTGGAACGGTTTTTTTAGCTTTTTTATACAGCGTTCACAGGGGCTGACAGCTATATTTTACGTTTTCCTATCCCTATCCTCGAAAACTTTCACGATTAGACACCTACAGGACGGGGATAACCCCCTTTACCCTGTTTAAATAACATAGTAAGTTCATGCAATTAGATAATTTTTTTTTGGTGCGCAATGCTAGTATTCACGGGGCTTGCCAAGGTATCCGCACTTGTCATAGTAAAAAAAGTTGTTAATAAATTTGGTAGTCTCGTTAATAACCCCGTAGTTTGTACTGTTCAATCAAAACAATCTAATTTAATAACACGTATTATGAAAACAAATTCAAACATTAAAGTAACAGCGTTCAGTAAGATTAACAACCTCGTTCTAGAGGGCTTAAAGAAAGATGGTTTAAAGTGGTTTATGCCGTGGAAAAATGAAGACGGTAGTTTATACAGCCCAATCAATCATGTAACAGGCAGAGCATACAACGGTATCAATAGACAGCTATTGAGTGCAGTAGCCCGTGACAAGGGATATACTAGCAACGAATGGGGAACGTTCAAAAACATTTCCGAGGTTGGTGGTGCTATTCGCAAAGGGGAAAAGGCAACGGCTGTAACGCTTTGGGTATTGAGCTATGAAATAAAAGAAACAGGTAAATACATAACACAGGCAGAGGCTAGAAAGAAATTCAAGCTACCTACTGACGTTATCAACGGGACGTTAAGAGAATCGTGGGGGCTTAGATATTACCTAGTCTTTAACATCGAACAGGCTGACAATGTAACGCCAAAAAGAGTTATTGTAGAGCCTACAGCAGTTGAGCCAATTCCAACGGCTGAAGATATTTACAATTCATTTCCTAACAAACCAACACTAGGACACGGTGGAAATTCAGCGCATTACGTACCAACTAGAGACCACGTGCAAATGCCTGAAATGAATCAATTCTTTGATGTTGACAGCTACTACAAAACTTTATTCCATGAGTTAGTACATAGCACAGGACACGCCAAAAGACTTAACAGAAAAAGCCTAACAGATATTAAGCGTTCAGGGGATGACCTTTACAGCAAAGAGGAATTAGTTGCAGAGATTGGCGCATGGTACTTAACAGGGCTTTGTAATCTAGACCCAAAAGATAGCATGCTAAATTCACAAGCTTACATTAACGGTTGGTCTAAGAAACTAGCGGAGCAAGAGAAAGAAGTTGTTTACGCAATGAGTCAGGCAAATAAAGCCGTTGAGTTAATAATTGGCAAAGGTGGGGATAAAACCCCATCTAAGCCTAAAAAGTCCGCTAAAGAGCCTGTATTGGCTTCTAATCAAGTATTCATTAATCATAGCGAAGTTGCAAAAGCAACAGGCGAAGAAGATTTAAGAAAACACCTTAAAAAATCATTCAATACTGACATGGTTTGCGAGATGACTTTTAGCAGTCCACAGGAGGCACAAAACTGGAAGGTTTACGAGGTGCTAAATATTGGAGGAAATGAGGGCAATGATTATAATATATACATAACAGAATTTGCAGGGGAAAAAGCGATAGGCTATGCCCTTATAAATAAACTAAACAGCAAGCAAGTAACAATTTATGAAATAGCAGACAATACCGCTAGAACGTCCAACTATTTTGATGCTGAAAGTTTAAGGTTTTTCAACCAAAAGCTAGAGCATTTTGATGTTGAGCCTATTGGGAACGGGGAGTACATTTGTTACGCTCCAAGCACGTGGGATGGGCGATTGATGGGCTATAGCTGTATAATTTACGATAGTGAATCACACAAGCTCAAAAGTTTAAACCTAACAGATGAGGAAAAGTCTAGTTTGGATGGCGTTCAGGAAGTTATTGAAGTGCTTAAATTAGAAAGAGAAGAAAAAGTAGTTTACAGCAAGCAAGTAACTATTGACGAGTGGTCAAAAGAAATAGTTCAGCTCTCGATAAGCGAGAAGCTCGGAGATATTGCCAAATGGTTTGAGCTTGCAACGGACAGACGAATCAATTTCGACTCAGAAGATTGGGCTATCCTAGAGAAAAAAATACTTAAATGTTTAATCAAAAATTCTAAATAACATGGGAGCAAAAGAAAACTTTAATCATAATTTAAAAAAAGCCATGAGACAGCACGAATTTGACAGGAACATGAAACAACAATCATTGGAAAGTTTAATTGCAGACCTCGAATACTATTATGAAGAGGACATAAATAACTGCACCATGACAAACAAAGATTGGATAGAGGAATTGGCGAAGGCTATGACCTACCAAAATTATAAACAAGACTTTCAAGAAGAGCTAAAAGAGTATCAAGAATCAAGAGAAGTAAGACACTTTAAACCTAACGAAGGACTTTATTTTTAAAATAATCAACATTAATTTGTTTTTTATAAACATTTTTTTATATCTTTGAAACATCAATCAATTTAAATAACACAGTAATGAAAAATTTAATCAATCAATCAATCAATCTTTTTAACAAGTGGGCTGACCAAGACACAGCCCCTGACTACCTAATAATAGGTATTAGAACAGTAGGGACAGCCATAGTAGGCTTTGGACTTGCTCGAATAGGCTTTGAACTATTCACGAACCCCTCAGCTTTTGACAGCGTGGGAGGAATTATCGCCTCAAGTTTTATTGTATTAAGACAGAAAATTTCTACACGTGGAGGCGGTATTGAAATTGACCTTGAGCCTTATGGTTATGAAGGGGAGAGAATGACAGCTTATCAAAACTATTTAGGAGGCGGAATGTTAGGACGTATTCAAAACGACTGCACAATTGACGATTGGAATGATGATAGTGAATTGCAGAGCATAGCTGAAGACCTATCAAGACACTTCCACAGCCTTACAAGACACGACTGGGATGAGTGGGAAGACGAATCGTTTGAACAGAATCAAAACAAATTAACCTCAGCTTATTAACTATGATAACACTAGACAAAATAAAAGCAATTGC